>Ga0326512_10000098_pt1 | contig 69786 bp, 69 predicted proteins | sample 1_2617_0518_D_FD_203652 | JGI IMG/M metagenome (GOLD analysis project Ga0326512, IMG submission 203652) | Bovine rumen microbial communities from UC Davis, California, United States - 1_2617_0518 | ecosystem: Host-associated > Mammals > Digestive system > Stomach > Rumen | place: USA...
CTGAAGGAAAGACCCAATGTGGATGTTGTTCCTAAAGAGCTTGTCTCTTCCTGGATGAAGAGAGGCTTGCCTTCGATACCGACCTTACCTACTTCGTGGAAGAGAGCAATGATGATTGCTGACTCTTCGTCGAGCTGAGGCATAATAGTATCCTTGATTCTAAGGAGCTGCTTAGCAACTGCAACGCTTCTGATGAGAAGACCCTTCTCGCAAGCGAGAGGTCCCTTGATCTCTGCGGGAGCTGTGAGCCAGGAAGTTCTGTTCTCGAGGAAATCGATAAAGTGATCAAATTCGGTCTTTCTCTTAACGATAGCTGCCTTGAGCTGCTCATAAAGAGTGTCAACGTTGTCCTTGTTTACTTCGATCATCGGCATAATGCCGGCAACCTTATCGGACTTGCCTGTAGCTGCTGCTGAAACAGCTGCTGCCTGAGGAGTAACTACAGCTGCATCATTGCCGCCTGCACTCTCGTCTGCTGATGTGAATGTATACTTACACTTAGGACATCTGATAGCCTGATTGGCAATGACCATACCGCAATCGGGACATTTCTTCATGGTGGTGACCTCCTGTTTCACGGATGCTCACGCGAATCCGCAAATATAATTTCCATTTCATTTTACAACTTGATTTTTACAGTTTCAATAAGAAAACAGTCTTTTGTTTAAAGTATTATGTCTAATTTGCAAAAAATAAAAGACACTGACGAGGGGGTGTCAGTGTCTTAAGGAGGGTGTTATGAAGTAAGGAACAATTACTTTGAACAACCATATCTTACCATGCCAAATGTTTACTTTAAGATTCAAAAAAGGCAAAATAGTGGCAAAGAAATTTAAATTAAGGCATCCCGGGAGGATTTGCATCTTGAAGCTTGAAGGCAGGCTTTTTGTGGCCAACAGAATGACCGAGATAAAAGAGGTTACTACAGAGGATACGGATTCCTCTTATTCCAAGCGTCTTGAGAAGGCTCTGGTCGAGCTTTGCAGACAGATGGATATTCCCGTGCCCATGTGGATGAAGAAGAATACAAAGGAATTTGCCGCTTTCGGACAGACGATCTTCTTCCGCGAGCAGTATACGGAGCAGGTCAGGTTTGACCGTTTTCAGATCCGGGTCATAGAAGGCTGATCCTTATCAACTGAGGTTTTCAAGTGAAGAAGCGCATAGGGATAATTGGCGGAGGTGCGGCAGGTCTTTTCGCAGCCAGCATGTTCAGGAAGCTTTCCGGAAATGAGGATGTCCGGGTGACCATTCTCGAAAAGAACTCCGTTCCGGGTCAAAAGCTTACGCTTACAGGTCATGGAAGATGCAATATCACCAACAGAAAAGATGTATCTGTTCTGAAAGACGGCTATCATGAAGCCGGCAATTTCATTTATCCCGCATTAAAAGAGTTCAGTCCGGAATATACAATCAGATTTATAGAAAATGATATCGGGCTGAAGACCAAAGAAGAGGACAACAACAGGATATTTCCTGTCTGTGACAGTGCAGAGAAGGTCCGTGATGCTCTTGTGTCTTATATTTCCGGCATTACGGATATCAGATGCAATTCGAAGGTATCCTCAATAACCAAAACGGACGTCTTCGAGGTTGTCACTTCGGAACGGACATACACTTTCGATTATCTGATCCTTTCGTGCGGCGGAAGTTCATTCCCTCAGACGGGCTCTGCAGGTGATTCGTACAGATTAGCTGAAAAGACAGGTCATACAGTGATCCCCGTAAGAGCTGCACTCGCACCAGTTAGTGCGGACAGCGGATCGGTTCAAAATATTAAGGAACTGAGCGGTGTTTCGTTACCTGCCAAAGTCTCTTTATTCTGCTCAGATAAGAAAACCGCATCTTCAGACGGAGAGATACTTTTTACCGGTTCAGGGCTCTCAGGACCTGCGATAATGGAGCTGTCGAGAGAAGTGCCCCCTGATATCTCAGGTATAAAGGTTTACCTTGAACTTGACCTTATTCCGTCTTTAAGTGATGAACAGCTTGATATGGAACTTCTGAAACTGATAAACGATCACCCCGATACCAAGATAGTTAATCTTCTGGCACATTATGTTCCGGTCTCTGTGGCAGTCGCTGTCTCTTCCGTAGCAGGAGCGGAAGGTCTTTATGCACAGGGTTTTACCAAAGAAAGCCGCAAAAAGCTCGTCAGGGAAGCAAAGCATTTCAGAGTCGGTATCGATAAGGCTCCTTCGATCGATAAGGCATATGTGACCAGAGGCGGAGTATCACTTAAGGAAGTTGACCGAAAGACGATGCAGTCAAGGAAGATCAGCGGTCTCTACATCATTGGTGAAGCCCTTGATATTGACGGTATCAGCGGCGGATACAACCTTCAGGCATGTATGAGTGAAGCTTATCTTGCCGTAAAAGATGTATTGGCTTGCGGAAAATAAAAACGGTGCCGTCACCGCTTATATTCTTATTTAATTCAATCAGGATCAGTTATACTTTTCGCCCTGAACTCTGAAGATTACTTCACCGGGATAGACCATATCGAGCTGCGATCTTGCAACGCTTTCAATATATGCATCGTCCTTGCCGAATTCTTCCTGGGCTCTTATCTGCTTAAGTTTGTCCTGAAGTTCTTCGGTCTGGGCAACAAGAGAAGCATTCTCTGCCTTAAGACGCTCTTTTTGCTTAGCGATATTGGCATACTTTGTGATGCAAAGAATACCGACGACAACGCATGAAATGCAGATCATTGCCGTAAGGAAAGATATTCCGCCTGTTTTGCGTCTGACTTTGCGCAAGGTATGCCTCCGGTTAGAACTTGATATGTTCATTATTACTTAACCCCGGGAGCAAAACAACAACCCGGGGTTAAACTTAAAGTACTTGTAATATTTCTTCCTTCATGCGTCATCTTCAAGGAGCTCGTACATTGACTGTGCCTCTTCCTTACGGACTGTTTCAGGAAGGGCAGTGACCCTGAATCTGACCTCGCCGCTTCCGAAAAGAATGCTTACGACATCGCCGACTTTGAGCTTGACCGAAGGCTTGGCAGGCTTGCCGTTGACGGTAACTCTGCCTGCCTGACATACATCATTGGCAACGGTCCTTCTCTTTATGACTCTTGAAAGCTTAAGGAATTTATCAAGTCTCATCTTTTTCTCCCGTAAGCATGACTCTGCCTTTCAGAGCAGAGAGAAGAGTAAGGTCATCTGCATATTCGATATCAGAACCCATGGGAAGGCCTGATGCCAGACGGGATACTCTGATGCCTGAAGGTCCGAGCATCCTGGAAAGATAAAGAGCTGTGGCGTTTCCTTCGGCTGTCTGGTTGGTAGCAGCTATGACTTCCGTAACTTCCGGGTGATCGGCGAGACGCTTGATAAGATCCGGAATAGTAGTGTCAGCCATGCTCGTGGACTTCATCGGATTAAATACTCCGTGAAGCACATGATAAAGACCCTTATATTCGTGAGCACGCTCAAATGTCGAAACATCCCTCGGTGATTCAACGACCAGAACAGTCGTTTTATCTCTAAGCGGATCGGAACAGATAGGGCAGGGGTCGGAATCGGTAAAGTTCTGACAGCATGAACATCTTTTGGTGGATTGTCTTGCTGCCATAATTGCCGATGTTAACGCTCCGGCATCCTTATCGTCCATTGCTAGGATGTGAAATGCCAGGCGCTGTGCCGACTTGCCTCCTATTCCAGGAAGGCTGCTCAGCTGAGTTATGAGATTCTGAATCGAGGGTGAATATCTTGCCATTATCAGAAGGGCATTTTCATGCCGCCGGTGATTGCTCCGATACGCTCCTGATTGGTCTTGTCGATCTGCTCAAGAGCCTGGTTGGTAGCTGCAATGATGAGATCCTGAAGACCTTCGATATCTTCGGGATCTACGATCTCCTTGGCAAGCTCAACTTTTACTAATTTATGTTCGCCGGTAACAACGACCTTAACGAGTTCTCCGCCTGCTGTTCCCGTAAACTCCATCTGCTGTATCTCGGCCTGAGCGAGCTCGATCTGCCTCTGCATTCTCTGAGCCTGTGCAACGACCTGATTCATGTTGCCGCCCATACCCATTCCGCCGCGGAATCCTTTTGCCATGTTTAATACCTCCGAATGATTTATCTAATCAATTATATACTTAGTCGCCGAAATGAATGTCCGTAGGAACACCCATGTTTTTGGAACGCTCATTGAGGTCATCGAGTTTCTTATCGAACTCTGAAGCCTGATTCTTACGCTCCTGATTGGAGTATTGAGTCGAAGTGCAGAGATAGAGATGCTCTGCTCCGAACTCGTCCTTAATGCCTGCAGAAATCTGTCTGAAGGCCTGTGATTTCTTAAGGTTTGCGAGAAGTCTGGAATCCTTGTCCTCAAAAACTATATAAGCTGAAGTGCCTGATTTGCGGAGATTCGTATGTTCCAGAATAACCGCAATATTATCGTTTGTCTCTTTCAGGCTTGAGGTTACATTAGCCCATCTGAGAGCAATGTCAGCATCTTCACCTGTAAATGAAGGAGTCCTTACGGAGTCCCTGGATCTTGCATCCACGATAAGCCCGCTCTTGTCTGCCTGTGTAGCCAGCTGCGAACGGGGTGTTACCGGCGCCGGAGATGCTTCAGGTTCTTCTTTGGTCTCTTCTTCCTCTCCGTTCTCAAGGTCTGTCAGGAAAGAAGATGAAAGACCTGAGAATAATCCGAGAGAAGGAGCGGAAGCAGGTTTTTCAGGTTCATAAGATGATGAAGAAGCGGGTTCTTCCGGCTCATCGAAACCAAAACTGAACTTCGATTCAGTATCTTCCTCTTTCGGCATGAAAGAGAAAATGGAAGGTTCAGTATGCTTGCTGAAAGAAGTGTCAGCGGGAATATATGCATCTTCCTGTTCTTCTTCGGAAGGTTCATCAGAAGGTTCTTCTGTCTCGGGCAGTGAAGGCTCTTCAGCGGGTTTGGATGAGAAGAGTGACTCTGATACCGGAGCCGGTGATTCGGGTTCTTTGACTTCGCCTGATGATGTATTGAAAGAAAAGAGTGAAGCAGGTGCAGAAGAGGACGGCTGAGGTCTGTAAGGTGCAGCGGAAGGCTGCGGCCTGTAGGGAGCCGGCGGAGTGAAAGAAGGCTTTTCTTCGGAAGAAGATTCTTCCTTCTTCTCATCAGCCTGATCGGGCACAGTCTCTTCCTTGGGTTCTTCAGCCTTTACCGGCTCTTCTTTCTTCTCTTCGGGAGCGGCAACGGGTGCTGCCGGTCTGTCCAATGTCAGTGTAGGAGCGATCTCTGCCTGTTTCTTCTCGAAATCCGGGATAACGATCGGAGTAACGGGAAGAGCTGACTTTCTTCCGCAAAGGCGCATGAGCATGAGCTCAAAGCTCGTGGGAATATCAGGAGACTTGCGAAGCTCGGCATACTCCTTTGAAAGATAGCTGATATAACCTGTCAAAGTATCGGCGCTTACCTTCGAAGCGGTCTGATACATATCCTGGATCGTCTCCTTGGGATAAGGAAGATAGATTACGGGATCTGCCTTAACTCTAATTATGAGAAGATCTCTAAAATAAGCGGCAAGATCAAGAGTGAACCTTGCCTGGTTTTTGCCGGAAGCATTTAAGATCTCGCAAAGGTCTATAAGCTCGTCAAATCTGGCATCGATAAGGCAGTTTGCCATCTTGAAGAGGAATGAACTGTCGACGGTGCCTGTGATCCGCTCAACATCCTGTGAGCTGATCTCCTTATCGTCGCCCGATATAGCTGATATCTGGTCTAACAGTGAAAGAGCATCACGGAGCGCACCGTCTGATCTCGAAGCGATGAGACGGAGAGCATCGTCAGAAGCCTTAATTCCGGACTTGCCGCATACTTCTCTTAATCTTCCGGAAATGAGATCTATCGGGATCCTCTTGAAATCATATCTCTGGCAACGTGAAATTATCGTTGCGGGGATCTTGTCTGATTCGGTTGTGGCGAAAAGGAAGATTACATGCTTCGGAGGCTCCTCGATAGTCTTGAGGAGTGCGTTGAAAGCACCCTTTGAGAGCATGTGGACCTCGTCGATGATATAGACCTTATAAGTGGTTCTTGTAGGAGCGAAATTGACTTCCTGAAGGATAGGTCTGATATCGTCAACGCCGTTGTTGGAAGCGGCATCCATCTCGGTGACATCAAGGATGGAACCGTCAAGGATACCCTTGCATGTGGGACATTCGTTACAGGGATTGCCGTTAACCGGATGCTCGCAGTTGACAGCGCGTGCAAAGATCTTGGCTATCGTGGTCTTACCTGTGCCGTGCTGACCGCAGAAAAGATATGCATGGGCAAGCTTTTTTGAAACAATGGATTGTCTCAGTGCGGTGACAGCGGCTTCCTGACCGACAACATCATCGAAAGAGAGAGGTCTGTATTGTCTGTAGAGAACGATATGATCTTCCATAAGATAGTCCTTAAAGCCGAAACAAAATTAAATAGTTCGTCCCGCCCGAACTGCCGTCGGTAAGGCTTGACCCGCGGCGCACTCCGTAAACCGCTTACTGCTGCTTCCTTCCGGACCTGACAGGGTTCACGGCCCGAAATCGCACGGGACCTTGGCCGGCGGCAGACCGCGCGGGACGAACATCTGAATTATCAAACAAAAGGATTATAACATAAAAGATTCTATATTATATTCGATTATGGGGACAACCATCCGTACGCGTGAGATTATACGCTTGAAAAAGCGTTATGAATAGCATGCCTCGATGAATTCCTGAGTATATCCGCCTAAAGTTGCGATAGCCGTACCTGCTGCATCAGGAGATGCCGCTTCGACGTAGATGATGAGTGCAATCGGTTCCTCGTAATCGACTATCGCGCATTCAAGATATGCCCCTCTGCTTGTATTTCTTCCAAGTACATGAAGGATTCTTGTATCCTGCGGGAAGGCGGCGCTTAACGGGGATTCGATCTCGCTGTGAGCCATATCGTTGATAAGACGCTGGTTGACCTGAGGCGTGTTGATGAATACGTGATACAGATATGACAGATAGTTACCCATGTCATAGCAGGAGATAGTTCCTGGCGCACGGAATTCAAGCCCTCTGTAATCTTTGTAGATGACTGAATCGGTATATGAGATATAACCGCTGATCTCATTTACCTTCTTGATCGCTTCATCAAGTCCGCCCATTTCCTCGATAACATAATTGAGTGCGACACTGTCGTTTCTTACGATGGCGTAGTTCAGAAGAGTACGCATATAAAACCTTTTGCCGAAGAAGTATGTTCTGGCTATATATGAGGAATTACGTGCGCCGTTGAGGTTTTCCTCGTAGTCGATTACCTTTGACAAAGGGCCTGTTTCACCGGCTATGCTGTCGTAATAGACTATCTCGAAAGGAATAGCCATAGCTCCGGCGGGAATTACCGGATTCAGTTCGTCCACTCCGAGACGTTCGCCTGTGGGCAGTGAGATGAATTCGTAGCAGATCCTCATATCAGGGTGTGTCTTCTGATAGTTTACGATTCTGTCCTTAAGTTCATCCATATAAACGGCCCGTTCCTGATAGGTTGCCGTCTGGATCCCTGCCGGTTTGAAATTGAAATCCCTGTCTTCCGTAAAAGGATCGGGATCGTCGTTTTGTGATGTGTGGGCAGTCTCCTCCGGCGACGGTGTGGGTGTAGGCGTAGCAGCAAGAACCGCATGCGGTGCGGTAGTCGTCTCGGAAGTCGTCGTCGCAGTGGTAGTGGTTTCCGTTGTGGTATGTACAGGTCTTTGATATGCCGAATACGCGGTAGTTGTACTGGTGGCGGCACCGACAAGACCCGGATACAGTTGACGGTATTTTTCCTGAGCCGAAGCCATTGAACTGATAAAGATGATTACAGAAGTCATCGCCAATAACACTCCGATGATTATCAGCGTACGCTTTTTGCGGGACGTTTTTATCCCTTCAGCTTTTTTCAGAAATGTAGGATTCGGCCGCTTCATTATCTATCAGAACAGTCCAGTGATCACGCCGTTGTTGTCAATGTCGATGTCCATTGCAGCAGGGTGGGGAGGAAGTCCCGGCATAGTAACGATCGTACCCGTAAGGATAACGAGATAACCTGCGCCTGCAGATAAGAAACAGTCTCTGACAGTAAGTGTGAAGCCGGAAGGATTACCGAGTTTCTTCGGATCATCTGACAGGGAATATTGCGTCTTCGCAATACAGATCGGAAGATTGCCGTAACCCTTATCAACGAATTCTTTGATCTTGGCAGCTGCCTCGGGAAGGATATCAACATTTGCCGCACCGTAGATCTTTGTTGCGACTTTTGTGATCTTCTCTTCAACAGAATCGGTAAGTTCGTATGTGTATTTCGGCTCCTTGGGTTTATTCTGACCGAGAATAGAAACAGCTTTATTTGCAAGATCGATTCCGCCTTCGCCGCCCTTTGCGAAAATCTCTGCCGGTGCGAAGTCAGCGCCTGTTGCTTTGCATGCTTCTTCGACGATAGCAAGCTCTTCTTCGGTATCTGTAAGGAATCTGTTGGAAGCAACGAGGACCGGAACGCCGAAATTCTGCATATTCTCGATATGCTTAAGGACATTTGCAAGACCGGCCTTAACCGCTTCGGGATTGGGCTCGGAGAGCCTGTCCTTCGGGATTCCGGCATTGTATTTGAGAGATCTGACTGTTGTGACGATGACGACAAGGTCAGGCCAGATGCCGAGATCTCTGCACTTGATATCAAGGAATTTCTCGGCGCCGAGATCAGCACCGAATCCTGCTTCGGTGACGACTATATCGCCGAGCTTTAATGCTGTCTTTGTTGCAATGCAGGTGTTGCATCCATGTGAGATGTTGGCGAAAGGTCCGCCGTGAACTAATGCGGGCACACCTTCAAGAGACTGAACGAGGTTAGGACACATTGCATCCTTGAGACATGTTGCAAGAGCACCTGTAGCACCAAGCTGGCCTGCCGTAACGAGGTTGCCGTCCATATCGTAAGCAATCGCAATGCGGTCGAGTCTTACCTTGAGATCGTCCATATCTTTTGCAAGGCAGAGAATAGCCATGATCTCCGATGCTGCTGTTATCTGGAAGATCTCAGGACGTGTAACACCCTTTGTTCCTCCTCCGACACCGACAGTTACGGCCCTTAAGCACCTGTCGTTCATATCAAGACATCTCTTCCAGAGGATCCTGTCCTTATCGATATTGAGTTCATTGCCCTGGAAAAGGTGGTTGTCGATCATTGCAGCCAAAAGGTTGTTGGCAGTAGTGATGGCATGAATGTCACCTGTGAAATGAAGGTTGATATCCTCCATGGGAACGACCTGTGAATAGCCGCCTCCGCAGGCACCGCCCTTAACACCGAAAACAGGGCCAAGAGAAGGTTCTCTTAATGCAAGAACGGGCTTTTTGCCGATGAGCTTTAAGCCCTGTGCAAGACCGATACTTACAGTGGTCTTGCCTTCGCCTGCCGGAGTAGGATTCATGGCAGTTACGAGGATGAGTTTGACATTAGGATTCTCAGGAAGTCCCTGAACATATTCCAACGGGAGTTTTGCTTTGTATTTGCCGTAAAGTTCGAGTTTGTCATTATCGATTCCCAACTCTTCGGCTACCTTGGTTACGGGGTTGATCTTTGCACTCTGAGCTATCTCAATGTCACTAAGCATAATCGGCCTCTCCTATCCTGTTTTATTAATATGAATACGATTGTATTGTAAAAAGACAGCCTTTTCAATCACGGCCTGAAACAGAACTGCTGTTTTTTACACGGATGCAGGGAATACCACTACATTTTGTAGGAAGTGTGGTATTTTTTTACTAAATGTTGTGTTTTTTCGTTGACAATATATCAAGGAAATGTTAGCATTGGTGCATATTGGTAATATTTCCGTAATGTTCCTTTAAGGTTACTGAAATATTTGATAACTCTAGTCTCCTGGTGGGGGTAATACTTATGATCATCAGTTCCGATTTGGAAATGTGCAAAGCTAAGTTTGAAGAACTCATCGGCAAGCGTATCGTTTGCAAGACAAATGGCGGCCGTAAGAGGATCATCACTTACATTGGCACAGTCGAGCACTGCTATCCCAACGTTTTCACAATGCTCTGCAACAACGAAGCCGGCAAGCAGTCTATTGTATCCTTCTCATATATCGATGTTCTCACTAGAACCGTAAGAGTAGGCATCATGCCTGAGAAGTCACAGGAAGACGTAGTCGCTGTTTAATATTCAGCTTAAATTAAATAATTTAAAGCGCTGTCAATACTGATAATGTCAGGTTTTGACAGTGCTTTTTTTTGTATTCTCATTTGTCTTTGTAGTGACATACAGCTCGCTTTTATTTCCTAAAATTATAAGGTAAAATTGATACACAGACTTTGGCTCGGCGAAAGGGCGAATGGAAATCCAGATGGATTCTTACGAGATTACAGCTAACGCTAAAATAAATCTTTTTCTGCGTGTAAGAGGGATACTTCCCAACGGTTATCACAGTTTGTATTCGATCATGCAGGAGATAGATCTTGCAGATACACTTACTATCAATATTTATCCTGAGCGGGATAACGCTTTTGATATCAAGTGCATCGGCAGAAATGATATCGACCCGGAGAAGAATCTTTGCAGGAAAGCAAGAGACAGATTCTTCTCGTCACTTCGCAAAAAGGCATCCGCTGATCCTTCTGTTCCGGATGCGAAGCTTTGGAGGAAGGGTGTTTTCCCTAATATCGAAATAGTTCTTACAAAAGCTATTCCTTCCGAATCCGGTATGGGCGGCGGAAGTTCAGATGCTGCGGCAACACTGATGGTCCTTCAGGAACACTTCGGCAATCCTTTTACAGATGAGGAACTTAATCAGCTTGCGGTAAATGTCGGTGCCGATGTTCCGTTCTTCCTGTATGGCGGCACATGTCTTTGCGAAAGAGTGGGAGAGGATATAACACAGCTTCAGTCACTCGAAGGAATTCCGCTTCTTATAGTCAAGCCTTTCAAGGGATGCTCAACACCTGAGTGTTTCCGCGCAATTGACAGCAAGCCTTTGCCTGAATTTGATGAAGAACGTTATGCTTCTTTTATAGATAATCTGAACAGTGAAGATAAAGCGCCTCTTGATAGATTCCTTGAAGGCGGTGATCTTCTTACCAACGATCTGGAGATGCCTTCTGTCGAGAAGGTCCCTGAGATCGAAAGCATAAGAAAGTCCCTTCTTGAGTCAGGCGCAAAATATGCCCGTATGACAGGTTCGGGAAGTGCTGTTTTCGCGATGTACGAGAGCGGGGAACAAAGAGACGCTGCTTACAGTTCCGTAAAGGATGATCCGAAGTTCTCAGGCTTCGATATCTTTGTATCAAAGACTATCTAAATGAGAGGGCAAAGAGGCCTCTCATATATCCTCTGGAACTTTCAGAGTCAATGAGTCTGAAGCCGCGCTTGCCGTAGAATTCCACCATGTTTTTATTTGATGCTGCCGAGTGAAGAAGAATGCTCCGGGCGTCTGATTCGTGCGCGATATCAATGGCTTTTGCCATGAGATCTATTCCGACACCGGATTTCCTGAAGTCTTGCAGGACCGCAAATCTTGAGATATAGAAGGATAGACCGGCATCTTTAAGATATCCGTATGTCTTTTCAGAGAAGTTGTAGACCAGGGGATTGTCAACCCTTTTTATGCATATGGAACCGACGATCTTTCCGTCTGACACGGCAACAAGGCAGGTTTGACGGCTTATTCTGTCGGCAACGCTTTCGACACTCTCGGTCATGGCCTCGAGCATCGAAGATGAGATTCCTGAATCCGCGCAATAAGTAAGCATCGCGCTCTTAAGCAAGCGCGATACTTCTAAGGCATCTGAGATGCCTGCGATTCTTATTTGGGGATCCTTATCCATCAGTTAAGGAAGCAGTTTACAAGGATGGCCTTGTGAGCATGGAGTCTGTTCTCGGCTTCATCGAAAACGACACTCTGAGGTCCGTCGATAACGTCCTCTGTGACTTCATAGCCTCTGTAAGCAGGGAGGCAGTGCATGAAGATCGCATCAGAGTGTGCGGCACCCATGATTTTCGAATTGACCTGATAGTTCTTGAATACCTCAACTCTCTTGGCCTTCTCAGCTTCCTGACCCATTGATGTCCATGTATCCGTATAGATAACATCAGCGCCTTCGGCAGCTTCGAAAGGATCTTCGGTCATGACGATCTTTGAACCTGTTACCTTTGCATCTTCCTTTGCTTCATTTACATACTTGTCAGGGCATGTGTAGTCCTTGGGGCTTGCAACGGAAATATCCATTCCTGCTTTTGCGCAGGCATGGAGAAGGGAATTGGCCATGTTGTTTCCGTCACCGAGATAAGCCATCTTGAGACCCTTGAGATCGCCCTTGTGCTCCTTGATCGTAAGGAGGTCAGCTAATACCTGTGTGGGATGCTGATCGTCTGTGAGACCGTTGATTACAGGGACCTTGCCGTATTTAGCGAGATCTTCAACATCCTGATGCTTGAAGGTTCTGATCATGATGCCGTCAACCATTCCGGACAATACATTTGCAGTATCGTAGATAGTCTCGCCTCTGCCGATCTGGATGTCATTGTTGCTCAAAAAGAGCGCCTGGCCGCCGAGCTGATACATGCCGACTTCGAAAGATACTCTTGTTCTTGTAGATGACTTGGTGAAGATCATTGCAAGAGACTTACCTTTGAGAAGGTGGTGCTCAATTCCTGCCTTGGTCTTTGCCTTAAGATCGATCGCTGTATCGAGAAGATAATCAAGATCTTCAAAACTTACATCTCTGTGGAAATCTATATAATGCTTCATTGTAATTACTCCTTATCAATCATCTTCGTCAACGGGTTTGCTGTCTTTGCCGCCTGTAAGGCCCATCTCGTCGAGCTTGTCGATCTTTGCACTTCCTACGCCTGAAGCGGATTCCCTGATCTGCTTTTTGGAAGGGAGTGCATCCTTGATCCTTCCCAATACGCTCTTGGGGCCGGCAACGTTCTTAAGGATCTTATCGAGCGCTTTGACGAATTGTCCTGCCTGAGCCTTTGTAAGAATGAGCGGAGGTGCAAGCCTTATCGTTGATGTTCCTATGGCGCTTACAAGGAAGCCCATGGAGAAGAGCTGCTGACGCATTCCCTGCGCGGTGATCGTATCGTCAAATTCGATACCGATGAGAAGACCTTTGCCCCTTACTGAACGGATACAGTTGTACTTGGTTCTGAGCTTGTTCAGCTTATCGAAAAGCTCATCGCTGACATCTTTTACATTGTCGATGATACCTTCGGAATCGAAAGCTTCCATTACTGCATTTCCTGCTGCGCAAGCCAGGGGATTGCCGCCGAAAGTTGAACCGTGGTCACCCGGCTTAAAGCCTGTTGCCACTTCATTGGTCGTAAGCATTGCTCCGATCGGAACTCCGCCGCCCAATCCCTTTGCTAGGGTCATGATATCAGGTGTTACACCGTAGTTCTGGTAGCAGAACATCTTGCCTGTACGGCCGACGCCTGTCTGGACCTCATCGAAGATAAGAAGCACACCCTTTTCGGTGCAGAGCTTTCTGATTGCCTGAATGTATTCAAGATCTGCCGGATGAACACCGCTCTCGCCCTGAATAAGTTCGAGCATGATGGCAGCTGTCTTGGGATTGACTGCTTCGATCATCGCATCGATATCGTTGTAGGGAACATGGACAAAGCCGGGAACATTAGGTTCGAAGGGCCTTGAGAATTTAGCCTGGCCTGTTGCTGCGATAGTTCCCATCGTTCTTCCGTGGAAGCTCATATCGGCAGTGATGATCTCATACTTATTTATATCCTTATAGTACCAGTAGCTTCTTGCGAGCTTGATCGCTGCTTCATTGGCTTCAGCACCTGAATTGCAGAAGAATACCTTGTCAGCGAAGCTTGCACGGCAGAGCCTGTATGCGAGTTCGGACTTTTCGGGAATGTAATAGTAGTTGCAGGCATGAACGATCTTTTTTGCCTGTGATGTGATGGCGGAAGTAAGCTTAGGGTGGTTGTATCCAAGGCAGTTAACAGCGATTCCGCCGATCATATCGAGATATTTTCTTCCTTCGGTATCGTAAAGATAGCAGCCCTTGCCTTTTACGAAAGCAACGGGCATAAGGTTAAATACCTGAAGGCAATAGTTCTTATCAAAATCCTGAATCAGGGCGAGATCATTTTCTATACTCATAATGTTCTTTCTTCTCCTTTACGATCATTGTGCCGATGCCGTTCTTAGTGAATGTTTCAAGGATAATGGAATGAGGGATCCTTCCATCTATTATGTGGGCTCTGTCGACACCTCGCAATACCGTATCAAGACAGCCTTCGATCTTGGGGATCATGCCGCCTTTGATAATGCCCTCCTCAACAAGGTCCTTGATATCCTTCTGATCCAGAACAGGAATGATATAGTCGGAACCGTCTTCAAGTTTTTTCAGCACGCCGCCGACGTCAGTAAGTGTGATGAGCTTTGAAGCGCCCAGTGCAACTGCCACTTCTGCTGCGACTGTATCTGCGTTTATGTTATAGCTTTCACCGTCTTTTCCTACACCGATAGGTGCGATAACGGGAATATACTCGTCGTTAGCGAGCATAGAGATGACCTTGGTGTTGATCTTCTTGATCTTTCCGACATATCCGATATCGATGGGATTGCCTTCTGTATCCTCAGTCATTTTCTCGGCTTCGATAAGGTTGCCGTCGATTCCGGAGATACCGATCGCCTTTGCGCCTTTGCCGCAGAGAACGGATACGATATCCTTGTTGGTCTTGCCGATGAGGACCATCTGGGCATAGCCCATGGTCTCTTCGTCTGTGTACCTTAATCCATTAACGAAGTGGGATTCTTTATTTACCTTATTGAGCATGTCGCTGATGTCAGGTCCGCCGCCGTGAACGATAACGGGATTGATGCCGATATACTTGAGAAGAGTAATATCATCCATAACGGACTGCTTTAATTCTTCGTTGATCATGGCATTTCCGCCGTACTTGATGACGAAAGTCTGGCCTCTCATCTTTCTGATATAAGGAAGTGATTCAATGAGGATCGAAGCCCTGTCTACGTTATTTTTCATGTCGCCCGTGATAACGGGATTCTCTTTCTGTCCTGCCATGATCAGATACCTCTTACAATATTCTTGAGTCCGGCTGTCTCATTGAAACCGAACATAACATTTGCTGACTGGATTGCCTGAAGTGCCGCGCCCTTGCCGAGATTGTCCTGTGCCGTGAAGAGCTTGATGATTCCGGTATCGGGATCGTAAACACCGTTTACGTCGATATAGTTGGAACATGCGACAGCCTTGATGTCGGGCAATGTCTTTCCCTGAAGGACTCTGACGAAAGTCTCGCCCTTATAAAATTTTTTATATATAGTGTTGATCTTCTCTGATGATACATCGGAGAAATCCTTGGAAGGCTTTGCATATACGCTTGCGAGCATGCCGCGCTTGAAAGGAGCCAGGTGAGGAGTGAAGGTGACATTAATATCGCCGGGATTCTTTCCTGCGAGGAAAGAACACTGCTCTGAGATCTCTGTTGTATGACGGTGTCCTACTGCGCCGTATGGCTTGAATGATTCATCAAGTTCGCAGAAAGCATATGCAAGATCAGCTTTTCTTCCTGCACCGCTTACACCTGATGTTGCATCGATGATTATCGAATCTTCCTCGATAAGATGTGACTTAAGAAAAGGCGCAAGCGCAATGAGTGAGCATGTCGGATAGCATCCCGGATTTGCAACGAGTTTTGCCGTCTTAAGCTCTTCCCTGTAGAACTCGGGAAGTCCGTAAACAGCTGTCTTAAGAAGATCCGGGTTGGGGTGGGTGAGCTTATATGACTTCTCGTAAGTTGCAAGATCCTTATATCTGAAATCACCGCTGTGATCGATTACTTTCGTGCCTGCCTTGAGAAGCTCGGGAACGATCTTGGCAGATACTCCGTGAGGGAGAGCTGTGATAACGAGATCGGAATCTTTTGCGACTTCCTCATAGGGAAGGTCTTCGCATTCGTTGTCAACGATGCCGCGGAATTCGGGATAGATATCAGAATAAGGCTTGCCTGCGAAAGTCTGGCTTGTAAGATGGCGGAATCTGAAGTAGGGATGTCCGGCAAAACCTCTTACGAGCTCCGCTCCGACATATCCTGTGGATCCGATAATAGAAACATACTTTACAGATTCTTCGTTTGCCATTTTAAGTGCCTCCGGTAAGGGCGGGCAATACCCACCCTGATGTTTGATTTATGCAATATAATGCATAAATATTCAAAAGTCAACAAATATATGCATAATTAAATACATATAAAACAATTATGATCCATTTCGCATAATACCGCTTGTATCTCGATTGGTTTCCGCAAAGGGCCATTAAGTAATATAAAAGTAATATAAGTAAGAAAATTTTCAGACATAAAAAGGTATATTGCACAATTAACACAAAGTCTGAAAACGCCCGATTTTACTTAATTTGCCGCTTTTTCTTGTACAACACACACAAAATCAAATAAGGCTATTTGATATATTTACCAAGCTAACCAAATTACTATGCCAAATTACCTAAACTATTTTTGGGGAATGTGTCATATAGTAATGAAAATTCCGTTTTGATACTATTCTCGTAGTTATCAAGCCCGATTTCGGACGGGCACATTTTTGGAGGTTTGAAGAATATGGCAAGTTTATCTTTCCAGCACGTTTACAAAAAGTATGATGGCGGCGTTGTAGCCGTTTCAGATTTTAACCTTGACGTAGCAGATAAGGAGTTCGTTATCCTCGTAGGTCCTTCCGGATGCGGTAAGTCTACAACACTCCGTATGCTCGCAGGTCTTGAAGATATTTCAGAAGGTGAGATTTACATTGACGATCGTTGCGTAAACGACGTTCTCCCTAAGGACAGAGACATCGCGATGGTTTTCCAGAACTACGCTCTCTATCCTCATATGTCAGTTCGTGACAACATGGCTTTCGCTCTTAAGCTCAGAAAGATGCCTAAGGACGAGATCAACCGCCGTGTTCAGGAAGCAGCTAAGATCCTTGAGATCGAGCATCTCTTAGACAGAAAGCCTAAGGCTCTCTCCGGTGGTCAGCGTCAGAGAGTTGCTCTCGGCCGTGCTATCGTTCGTGACCCTAAGGTCTTCCTCATGGACGAGCCTCTCTCAAATCTCGACGCTAAGCTCCGTGTACAGATGCGTGTTGAGATCACAAAGCTCCACCACAGACTTAAGACAACATTCGTTTACGTTACACACGACCAGACAGAGGCTATGACCATGGGTACCAGAATCGTCGTTATGAAGGACGGTTTCATCCAGCAGGTTGACTCTCCTACGGAGCTCTACGATAACCCGGTTAACACATTCGTTGCAGGATTCATCGGAATGCCTCCTATGAACTTCATCAATGCTGTTATCAACGTTGAGGGTTCTGACGTATTCGTTTCATTCGAGAACGTTACAATCAAGCTCCCTGAGAGATATGCAGTTGAAGAAGTTATGGATCGTGACGGTCAGGAAGTTATCTTTGGTGTAAGACCTGAGGCAATCACAGACGATATTACATACGTTACAGATCACCCTGAGTCTGCATTCACAGCTGACGTTGACGTCGTCGAAATGCTCGGTGCTGAGACATATCTCTACGTTACAGTTAACGGATCACTCCCGCTCACATGCCGTGTTGACCCTACAACTTCACAGTCTGCAGTTGGTCAGGTTGTTGACCTCGCAGTTGACTCCAACCGTATCCACCTCTTCGACAAGGATACAGAGCAGAGCATCATTTCCTAATAAATTATTCAAGAACCTCAATCAAGAGACCGTGGATCCTTTTAAAGAGTCCACGGTCTCTTTTATGTGGCAAAAAAGAGACAAAAACAGGCGTTTGCTTGCACCTTTTGGCGAAAAATAATATCATTTAGTATAGCGTTTTAGGCGTTCTTATTGCTATGCCTAATATCGGCTGAAGCAATAATGATTTCTTTAAGAGGTAAGAGGCCATGGAAGAGATAAAGAAATGTATGCGTCAGGTAAAAACGATTATTTCCGCTAACTGCGGAGTAATTGATACGGCCGGTAAGATCCTTGCCGCGACCAATGAGATCGGCGAAGAAGAGACGGATCCTTCTTTCAGAGCGGTCGTTTCGTCAGACAATCTTTTCGCTTCCACTGCAGACCGTACTTATCTCAAAGTATTCATCGGTGAGCAGCTCAAATATATCCTTTATATAGAGAGCACAGATCCGGATTCCAAAGTCACACTTCAGCTTATCGCCGAGTGGATGAAGACTCTGGTCAAGGAGAAGGGCACGGATGCCGAGAAGGCTATCTTTATCCGTAACGTTCTTCTTGATAACGAGATCAGAAGTGAAGTCCCGATGATCGCAAGAGGATATAAGATCGACTGCAATGATCCGCGACTCGTTCTCGTTGTAAGGACTACAGCTGAACAGAGTGCAGAAGCATTCGAGATACTTCAGAACCTTTATACTGATTCCGATGTTGCCACCGTTATCTCAATGGATGACACAACAGCAATCGTAATCATTGATGCACTTGAATCACAGGTCAGTGAAGAGATGAGAGACAGCTTCATTGAAGAGACATCCCAGTCAGTACTGGCATGCCTTACATCCGAAGGCTGCAAGGCAAAGGTCGCAGTAGGTTCTGTTGTCGGTTCTTTCATGGATATCAGCAAGTCTTATTCTGATGCCATGACAGCACTTAAGGTCAGCAAGATATTCGATGGTGAATCCGACCTTTCCAGATATGACAAGCTGGGTCTCGGAAGACTTATATATCAGCTCCCAAAGCCCCTTTGCGAAATGTTCATTAGAGAGGTTTTCCCGAATGAGGCATTCAAGCAGCTCGATGAGGAAACAAGAACAACGATCGACACTTTCTTTGCAAACGACCTGAACGGATCTGAGACTTCAAGAGAACTTTTCGTTCACAGAAATACACTCGTTTACAGACTTGAGAAGGTAAAGACAAAGACAGGTCTTGATCTTAGAAAGTTTGATGACGCTGTACTCTTTAAGATGGCGACTATGGTAAGGACTTATATCGACTATCTTAACGATACCAACGATAACAAGATCAGGTAATAGGAATTGATTGATTTTATTGACGTAGAGAAAACATACAAATCGGGTGTTGAGGCTCTCAGGGGTGTCAATTTCACGATTGAAGACGGCGAATTTGTTTTTATCATAGGCAAATCGGGATCAGGTAAGTCGACTCTTCTTAAATGCATAACATGTGAAGAGACACCGACTTCAGGCAAAGTAACAATAGACAATTTTGATATCTCTCATATGAGCCGTGCGCTCGTACCTGTATTGCGCCGTAAGATCGGCATGATCTATCAGGATTTCCGTTTGATCGAGACCAAGACGGTTGCGGAAAATGTTGCATTTGCTGGTGAGATCGTCGGTGTACCAAAGCAGAGTCTGATGAATACGGTTCAGATCTGCTTATCCGTAGTAGGACTTAAAGATAAGGCTGACTGCTATCCGCAGGAATTATCCGGCGGTGAGCAGCAGAGAGTTGCCATTGCGAGAGCCATGGTCAACAACCCGAGCCTTATTGTTGCAGACGAGCCTACGGGCAACCTTGACCCTGAGACATCCGAAGCCATTATGGCAATGCTCTTGGAGATCAACAGAAACGGCGGAACCACAGTAATCATCTGCACTCACGACAGTGCGATGGTTGACCGTATGAAGCAGCGCGTTATCGAGATCGAAGACGGTCTTATCGCAAGAGATGAGAAGAAGAGCGGTTATAAAGGTGATCAGGCAGATCAGGAACAGGGCGTATCCCAGACTTCAAGAACATCCCGGTATGGCAAAGCAGCCGTAGCTTTCGGCGATGACGAGGAATACAGCGACAATTATGACGATCCGGATTTCGGAGGTCATGAACAGGCAAATCATTCAAGCGGACTGTTCTTCGGTGATGTCGCAGGTGAGGTAGTTCAGGAAGCGACAGCAGATAAAGTCATCACACCTGAAGAAGTTCCTGTAAACAGAGTTGCCGCACCTGTTTTTGATGATGAAGAAATACAGGATACTCCGGAGGAAGCAATACCAGAAGAACCGGTTATCCTGGAAGAGATCATCTCTGAAGAGCCCGTTCAGCAGATACCCGAAGAACCGGTTCAGGAAGACGCAGTTCAGGCTGAACCCGAGATAATAGAGATCAATATTCCGGAAGAGAAGAGCGCATTTTCTTTCGGCGATGAGGATAAGAAGGCTGAAAAACCTGCCGAAGAACCTGCAGCTGCATCTGTTGAAGCACCTGCAAAAAATACTGTTATCGATGATCCTGACATAACTTCCGAAGACGATCTTTCATTCCCGGGCAAAGAGGCAGCAGACGAATCGAAAGACCTGAAGCGCGAGCAGAAGCGCAAGGCCCGTGAGGAGAAGCTTGCCCAGAAAGAGGCTAAGCGCAGGGCGAAAATGGATAAGAAGAAAAAGGTGAGAAGCACTGATTTCACACCGGAGAGTGATATAGATATTTTCCCGGAGGACGATGAATAATGAGCGGCAGAGCTTTTATCAATTCAATCAAGGAAGGCGTCCTCGGAATAATCAGACATCCGCTTGTAACCATGGCATCTATAACGACCATCATGATGATGCTTATTATCATGGGTGCCTTCTATATGTTCTCGGTAAATGCGAGAAGGATCATGACAAAACTCTCGCAAAGACCGCCAATAGAAGTTTACATGACACTTCAGTGCTCGGAAGAAGAAAGGAATTTCGTATCTTCCAAGCTTGCCGAGAATCCGAACATAATCGAATACACGATGGCATCTCCTGAAGAGAACTACATGAGCTTCAAGGAGAATCTCGGATCATCATCTTCTATCCTTGATGATTTCGATTACAACATGTATCTGCCATATACATTCAGCATCAGACTGGAAGATCCTTCGGTCGCAAACACAGTTTGTGCTGAGATTGCAACATATTCCGGCGTTTCCAAGGTTGCCCAGGAAAGCAGCGTAATGAACTTCCTTACAAGAGCTTCCAGAATAGTAAACATAACGACTGCGGTATCTTTTGTCGTTCTGTTTATAATCGCTCTCTTCATCATTTCGAACATGGTACGTATCTCGGTTTACTCAAGAGCAAGCGAGATAGAGATCATGAAATTCGTCGGTGCCACGAACAACTACATCAGATTCCCTTATATTACCGAAGGTGCCATCGTAGGACTGTTCAGTGCACTTGCTTCATGGACGATAGTTACACTTGTTTATAACCAGGTTTACGGAAAGGCAATGAGCTCAATTGATCCGACGAGCTTTTATGCGCTTGCCACCACAAGATCTATCATGTGGCATGAACTCGTGATCCTTGTGGTAATGGGACTCATCATTGGAGCTGTCGGAAGCGGCATTTCAGTACGAAAGTACGTCAGGGTGTGAGGATAAGCTATGGAACCTGTTGAGATTTCTTCGATCAGAGAAAAGAGACAGCATCCGGTCCTTAGGAGACTTGCAATGTTCTTCGTTGCAGTATTCTTCTGCATTCTCTCCACTGCTTCAAGTTCGTGGATGTCCACCAAGGGTGTTCTGGCTGTAGGCGGTGTGCCCGTTATCCTTCATGAAGTCACCAAGGCTGACATAGAGGATGCGAAAAACAGAAGAGATGAAGCCAGAGCAGAAGCAGAAGCTGCATCGGATACCATATCCCAGCTTGAAGATCAGAGATCCGATCTTGAAGGCGAGCTTGCCAAATTGAACGATGCAAGTGAAGCGCAGCGCGAGCAGTATGTGATCATCTACGGTCAGCTGGAAGCAGCACTTGAAGAAAAGGCAGCTGCTCTGGATGAATATATCGAGGCTCAGGAAAACCTTGAAGCGCAGCAAAAGCTTTTCACAGACAGGATCACTGTCATGTTCGAGTATCAGAACAAGTCAACACTTGAAGTGCTTCTTGAATCTGACAGCATCGCCGGTTTCTTTACCAATATGGAACTTATCACTTTGATCGCCGATGCGGATGCCCAGGCAGTCGATATGCTCCAGACCGCATTGGACGATGCTGAACTCCAGGCTGAGATAAAGCTTCAGTATGCGGAAGAGATGCAGGCAATAGCTGATGAGAAGAAGAGACAGCTTGATGAGCTTGAATCACTCATCGGTACTACTGAATCTGCTCTTGATGACATTAATACCGACATCGATTCATGGGAACAGAAGGAAGATGAGCTTGAAGCTTATGCCGAATCCCTTGATGATGAGGTAAAGAGACTTCAGCAGGAATACGATCAGCAGCAGAGAGCAAAGTATACCGGCGGAAAGGCTTTCCGCTGGCCGACCTACTGCACATCCATTACTTCATATTACGGAAACAGAGTTCACCCTGTATACGGTACTACCAAATTCCATTCGGGAATCGATATCGGTGCCGGTTACGGTGACACGATAATGGCATCATGTTCTGGCACGGTCATCTATGTAACTGAGCCTTACGAAGGCTGCAACAAAGGCGGTTCGGGATACGGCAACTACTGCATTATCGATCACGGCAACGGTTATTCCACTCTTTACGGACACGCAAGAGATATCTATGTAAGCGAAGGACAGTGGGTCGAAGCGGGCCAGTCTATAGGTGAAGTAGGAAGCACCGGAACATCAACAGGTGCGCATCTTCACTTCGAAGTCCGTGTCTGGGGCGAGACAAAGAATCCTTTGGATTATCTTCCTTAATATGGACGACAGTTTCTACGACATACTCGCATCTCATTACGATGATCTCCAGCTGACAGGTGACACATCCTCCTGGGGTCCTTATATCCTTGGCCTGATCACTGATTATTGCGGGATCGAAGATCCTTCGGTAACCGACCTCGGCTGCGGTACAGGAGTAATAACAAACTATCTTGCCTCAAAGGGCATGAATGTAACAGGTGTCGATCTCTCTCCCGATATGCTTGCGATAGCATCTTCAGGAGATGAGACGGGAACGGTCTCATGGATCTGCGCTGATATTACTTCATATGAAGGTCCTTCTTGCGGTTGTTTTATCTCGACCATGGACACAATAGGCCACCTGACAGGTGATGATGATCTTGCCAATATGTTTGCTTCTGTAAGTGAACTTCTTGAAGAGGGCGGCGTATTTATCCTGGATACTACGACTGCGCATCACTTTGAAGAGACGCTTGGCAATAATGTATTCTATGAAGACTACGAGGATTTCACTCTTCTGTGGGTCAATCATTTCGACAGCGAAAAGAAGATCAACCATGCCGAGCTCACACTTTTTGAGCTTGCGGAAGACGATCTCTATGAGCGGTATGACGGTGAACTGACCGCAAGATTCTATTCTCCCGAAGAGATCGTATCTTGTGCGGAGAAGGCAGGTCTTAAAAAGCTTGCTGTTTTCGGTGAGCTGAACAGGGAAGAGCCGAAGCCTTCAGATGAGCGTATATTCTTTGTATTCGGTAAATAGTATTAAAGGTAAGAGAAATGTCAGATAACGCATATTTTGTTCCGGGCGCGCCCGAAGATCTCAAAAAAGATCACATTGTAAGAGCAGAAGGTCTTAACGGCCTTGTTAAATGCCTTTGTGTCAGCACAAAGACTGTTTGCGAGACTGCAAGAGTCAAGCACCAGATGACACCTGCGGCAACTGCGGCACTTGGACGCTTTATGACGGGATCACTTCTTATCTCCGAATCTATGAAGAACGAGTCCGATTCACAGACTACGATAATCAGAGGCGACGGACCGCTGGAAGGCATGACATGTGTTGCCGACTTCGGATTCAAGGTAAGAGCATATCCGATGGAACCCGTCATTCCGACTGAATACCATAAGCCCGGCAAGATAAATGTCGGAGCGGCAGTAGGCAAGGGCAGCCTTACGGTAATAAGGGATGTCGGACTGAAAGAACCTTATGTCGGTGTATCCGAACTAGTTTCAGGCGAGATTGCCGAAGATTTTGCATATTATCTTGCCAAGTCCGAGCAGACCAAGTCGATCGTGTCTCTCGGCGTCCTTCTGGAACACGGTGAAGTCAGTGCTGCAGGCGGACTTATGATCCAGCTCCTTCCGGGTGCCGGCGAAGAGGAGATATCCTATCTCGAGAAAAGAGCTTCCGGATTCCCTGAGATCTCGTTCCTTTTCAAGGAAGGCTTTACGCCTGCACAGATAATCGATCTTTTCATGGGCGATCCCGATCTTAAGTATCTTCACGGACAGGAAGTTGAGTTCAAGTGCAACTGCAGCAGGGAGAGAATGCTCTCGGGTCTTGCGGCACTCGGAAAAAGTGACATCGAAGAGATCACCAAAGACGGTAAACCCATTGAAACTGTCTGCAGATTCTGCAACAGTAAATATGTTTTTGAGCCTTCGGAACTCAAAAAAGATTAAAAACACATTATATTCAGGCAATTTCTGAAAAAAGTGCTTGCAAATCTCAAAACATGATAGTAGAATACCATTCGCACGCGTCTATTTAGGGTGTATTTTGCCCTGAAATTCGAGTGATAAGGCTTTGATAACGGAGATTGCCGCGAGGTGAGGCGCCGGCTGCGCAAAACTCACGAGGCGGGTAACTTCGAAGGAGCCGAAGGCAGAGGATACGATCCGATGCCGTCTCAGGACCTCATGTCCGGAGAGTTGGAAGCAGTACGTTACTGCCCAGAGAACCAAAGTGCCGCCTTTAGGAGGTAACTGGATAGTCTGGGTTTTTGAATGGAAAGCCAAGACACTCCCGACAGGGTTGAGAAAATAAATACAGCTTATAGTAAGGAGGCCAACAACATGGCAGCAAAGACAACAATGGTCAGAATTAAGCTCAAGGCTTATGATCACAAGATCCTCGACGAGAGCGCAAAGCTTATCGTAGATGCACTTGCTCGTGACGATGCAAGCTTCTCCGGTCCTATCCCGCTCCCTACAGAGAAAGAGGTAGTTACGATCCTTCGTTCACCTCACGTTAATAAGGATTCCCGTGAGCAGTTCGAGCAGAGAACTCACAAGAGAATCATCGACGTCTATACACCGTCTTCCCAGACGATGGATGACATTGGCAAGCTTGACATGCCTGCAGGCGTTTCTATTGAAGTAAAGATCAAATAAAAACGTTTGTGGCTTAAATCGGTCTTTAAGGATTGCCAAGCCTTAATCACCGAGGTCACGTTCTTCGGAAAACCGCAGAACCAATAACCTAAATAGGAGGAAAGAACTTTATGACGAAATTCATCATTGGCAGAAAGTCCGGCATGACACAGTTGTTCGATGACAACGGTAACGTTATTCCGGCAACCGTTATAAGCTGCGAGCCTATGTACGTGCTCCAGAACAAGACGGTAGAGACTGACGGATACAAGGCCTGCAAAGTAGGTACAGGATCCATCAGAGCAAAGCTTGTAAACAAGCCTGACGCAGGACAGTTCAAGAAGGCTGACGTTGAGCCTAAGAGAATTATCCGCGAATTCACACCCGACGAGGAGTACAGCCTCGGACAGGAGATCAAGGTGTCAGATATGTTCGCAGTCGGCGATAAGGTTGACGTAAGCGGCGTATCCAAGGGTAAGGGATTCCAGGGCAATATCAAGCGTCACGGACAGAAGGGTGGTCCTTCCGGTCACGGCTCAATGTATCACAGAAGAGTCGGTTCAATGGGCGCTACTTCCACACCCGGTAGAGTTGTACCCGGTAAGAAGATGCCTGGACATATGGGCGCAGTTAATTGCACAGTACAGAACCTTAGCGTTGTCATGGTTGACGGCGAAAGAGGAATCCTCGTTATCAGAGGAGCTATCCCCGGACCTAAGGGCGGCATCGTAACAGTACAGAATACTGTTAAGGCATAAGACGGAGGAACATAATAATGGCTAAAATTGATGTTAAAGATTTGACAGGTGCCGTTAAGGGTTCCATCGAGCTTTCCGATGAGATTTTCGGCATCGAGCCCAACGAAGTTGCAATGTCTACAGTAGTTAGAAACCAGCTTGCAAACAAGAGACAGGGCACACAGAAGACAAAGACAAGAAGCGAAGTATCCGGCGGCGGTAAGAGACCTTACAGACAGAAGGGTACCGGTCGTGCACGTCACGGTTCAACACGTTCCGCACAGTATGTAGGCGGCGGAATCATCTTTGGACCTACACCCAGATCATACAGCTATACAGTTCCTAAGAAGATCAAGAGACTTGCATTGAAGTCTGCTCTCTCTTCAAAGGTTGCTGATCAGAAGTTGATCGTTCTTGAGAACATGGATCTTGATGAAGTTAAGACAGCTACAGTTGCTAAGGCTCTCAAGGCTGTTGGCGCTGGTGATTCTTCACTCATCGTTCTCGAAGGAATTAACAGAAATGCAGAGCTTTCTGCAAGAAACATCAAGGATGTTAAGACAGCTTTGGTTAACACAATCAATGTTATGGACATCCTCAAGTATGACAGCCTCGTAGCTACAAAGGCTGCAGTTGAGAAGATCGAGGAGGTATACAAGTAATGAAGTCCCCCTATGATGTAATCATTAAGCCCATCATCACAGAGAAGACGATGGCTATCACAGAAGAGGGCAAGTACACATTCGTAGTTGCTCCCGACGCTGAAAAGCCCGAGATCAAGGCAGCAGCTGAGAAACTCTTCGGTGTAAAGGTTGTTTCAGTTAACGTTGCTAACTTTGACGGCAAGGTTAAGAGACTCAGAAATAAGCCCGGCAAGACAGCTGCTTACAAGAAGGCAGTAGTTACTATCGCTACAGATTCTGTTGAAGGTACATACCTCGGCAAGGGCGGTAAGGCAGTTAAGACCGGAACAAAGAACAAGACATCAATCGAAGAATTCGGTTTTGGTCAGTAATGTAATCAAGGAGAGAAATTAAAATGGCAGTAAAAACATTTAAACCTACTTCTCCCGCAGTTCGTGGAATGGCCATAGCTGACTATTCCGTTCTTACAAAGAAGGACCCGGAGAAGAGCCTTCTTAAGTCAAGGAAGAAGAGCGGCGGCCGTAACTCTTATGGCCGTATCACGGTTCGTCATATCGGCGGCGGTAACCGTACAAAGCTCAGAGTAATCGATTGGAAGCGTGACAGAGTAGGAATCCCTGCAACTGTCAAGGCAATCGAGTACGATCCTAACAGAACAGCTTACTTGGCACTCATCCAGTATGTTGATGGTGTTAAGTCCTACATCCTCGCTCCCGAGGGCCTCAAGGTAGGTCACAAGGTTGAGAGCGGCCCGGATGCAGATATCCTTAACGGTAACGTTCTTCCTATTTCATCTATTCCGGTTGGTACAATTATCTGCTGCGTAGAGATGAATCCCGGCAAGGGCGCTCAGCTCGTAAGAACAGCAGGTGCTTCCGCACAGCTCATGGCTAAGGAGAACGGTTTTGCACAGATCCGTCTTCCTTCCGGCGAGGTTCGTATGGTTCCTGAGAAGTGCCGCGCTATGATCGGTTCTATCGGCAACGCAGAGCATGAGAACGTTAAGCTCGGTAAAGCTGGTAAGTCCAGACATGCTGGTGTAAGACCTTCAGTTAGAGGTGTCGTAATGAACCCTAACGATCACCCTCACGGCGGTGGTGAAGGTAAGTCTCCTATCGGTCTCCCCGGCCCTGTTACACCTTGGGGTGTTCCTACATTGGGTAAGAAGACACGTAATAAGAAGAAGCAGTCCAGCAAGTATATTGTTAAGTCGAGAAAGGCATAAGGAGGCAGTTCAATGAGTAGATCAACCAAAAAGGGCTATTACGTTCAGGACGCTCTCATGAAGAAGGTCGAGGCGTTGAATGCAGCCAACGACAAGAAGATCATCCAGACCTGGTCTAGAGCTTCTACGATTTTCCCTGAATTCGTCGGCCACACAATCGCAGTATACGACGGTCACAAGCATGTTCCGGTATACATCACTGAGGACATGGTAGGACATAAGCTTGGCGAGTTCGCACCTACACGTAAGTTCGGCGGACACACAAGCAACGAGAAGTCCGCTTCTAACTGATAAGGAGGGTAAGATCTGTGGAAAAGATTATTTTAAGCAGAGACAATATTGAGAAGAACCGCGAGAAGATCCTCGAAGCTTATGCGGCACCTTCCAAGTCTTCAAACAAGCTCCCTACTCCTACAAAGAAGCAGAGAAAGCTTCTCGGAATGGGCAGAGACAGAGGAACAGCTACAGCTAAGTACATTAGAATTGCTCCCCGTAAGGTAAGAGTAGTTGCTAATCTCATCAAGGGTAAGTCTTTGGATGACGCTTATGCAATCCTCACATACACACCCAAGGCAGCATCACCTGTTATCGCTAAGGTTCTGAAGTCTGCTGAAGCAAACGCTGTCAACAACTTCGATCTTTCTAGAGACAAGCTTTATGTTGCTGATTGCATTTCAAACCCCGGTCCTGTGCTCAAGAGATATATCCCCAGAGCAAGAGGTTCGGCTAGTTCGATCAAGAAGAGAACAAGTCACGTTACTGTAGTTCTCAAGGAAAGGGTATAAGGAGGTTTAAGCATGGGTCAGAAAGTTAACCCGAATGGACTTAGAGTAGGCGTTATCGATGACTGGAGCTCACACTGGTATGCCGACAAGAATACCTTTTCTGATTGTCTTGTCGAAGATCAGAAGATCCGTGAGTTCGTATTGAAGGCAGTTGAGCCTATCGCAAGAGGCAACGCTAAGAAGCCCGTAGATGAGAACCGCACAAATGTTGCTGGTGTTTCAAAGGTCATCATCGACCGTAAGGGTACAGACAGAATCAACGTTATTGTTAAGACAGCTCGTCCTTCACTCGTAGGCGGCGACAAGGGTTCAGGAAGAATTGCTCTTAAGGATGCACTCGAGAAGGAATTCAACAAGAACGTTGCTAAGGATAAGAAGAGAACATTCACTGTTGATATCGAAGTTATCAAGAACAGTGATACAGATGCACTCCTCGTAGCTCAGAACATTGCAGCTCAGTTAGAGAACCGTGCAAGCTTCAGAAGAGCAATGAAGAGAGCTATGCAGCTCGCTATGAAGCAGCCTGGTGTACTCGGAATCAAGACAAAGTGCTCCGGCCGTTTGGGCGGTGCCGAGATCGCAAGATCCGAGACATATCACGAAGGTACAATCCCGCTTCAGACACTCCGTGCTGATATTGACTATGGTTTCGCAGAAGCTAAGACAACATACGGCATCATCGGTGTAAAAGTCTGGATCTACAAGGGTGAGGTATTCGGCCAGAAGAGCCAGTCAAAGAAGTCTGAAGGAGGAAAAGCTTAATGTTACTTCCTAAGAGAACAAAGTATAGAAAGCAGCAGAGAGGCCGTATGAAGGGCCAGGCTCACCGCGGTAACTTCGTTGCATACGGTGATTACGGACTTCAGGCACTTGAACCCTGCTGGATCAAGTCAAATCAGATCGAAGCTGCACGTATCGCAATCAACAGATATGTAAAGCGTGGCGGTAAGGTATGGATCAAGATCTTCCCTGACAAGCCGGTATCAAAGAAGCCTGCACAGGTCCGAATGGGTTCAGGTAAGGCAGCAAACGAGTACTGGTGCGCAGTAGTTAAGCCGGGCAGAGTTCTTTTCGAGATCTCAGGCGTTACTGAGGATCAGGCAAGAGAAGCAATGAGACTTGCAGGACACAAGCTCCCTTGCAAGACAAAGTTTATCGCAAAGGTAAAGGAGGAAAGCGCAAATGAAGGTTGAAGAAATCCGTAAGATGTCTGACGAAGAACTTTCTTCTGAGCTCGCCTCTTTGAAGGAAGAACTTTTCAAGCTCCGCTTCCAGCATGCAACAAACCAGCTTGATAACACAGCTCAGATTGCACAGGTTAAGCGTGATATCGCAAGAGTAATGACAATTCAGCGCGAGAAGCAGCTCGCTGCTAATAAGTAAGGAGGAGACGACAAATGGCTGAGAGAAATTTGAGAAAAACCAGAGTCGGTCTCGTTACATCCGACAAGATGGATAAGACGATCACAGTTTCCGTCGTAGAGCACGTTAAGCACCCTCTTTACGGAAAGATCATGAAGAGAACCTACAAGCTTAAGGCACATGATGAGAACAACGAAGCTCACATCGGTGACAAGGTTGAGGTTATGGAGACACGCCCGATTTCCAAGGATAAGCGTTGGAGACTCGTAAGTGTCGTTGAGAAGGCTAAGTAAGGCGATTAAAGGAGGATATATCAGATGATTCAGGTTGAATCCAGACTCAGATCTGCCGACAACACCGGAGCAAAAGAGCTTCTCTGCATCAAAGTATTGGGCGGCTCTTGGAGAAAGTATGCCAACATTGGCGATGTTATCGTTTGCTCCGTAAAGAGCGCTGCTCCCGGCGGCATGGTCAAGAAGGGTGATGTAGTTAAAGCTGTTGTTGTACGTTCCAAGCAGGGCGTAAGACGTAACGACGGTTCTTATATCAAGTTTGACGAGAATGCGGCTGTCATCATTAAGGAAGACAAGAATCCCCGCGGAACTCGTATTTTTGGACCAATAGCAAGAGAGTTAAGAGATAAGGACTATATGAAGATCTTATCCCTCGCTCCGGAAGTTCTTTAAGGAGGAATAGACATGGCTAAGAGTAGTGTTCATGTAAAGAAAGACGACCAGGTCATTGTCATTTCCGGCAAGGACAAGGGCGCTAAAGGCAAGGTTCTCATGGTTGATGAGAAGAAGGGCAGAGTTTACGTAGAAGGCGTAAATATGGTCAAGAAGCATCAGAAGGCAAGAAGCCAGACAGCTCCTTCCGGAATTGTTGAGCGTGAAGGCTCTATCGATGCATCTAACGTAATGCTCGTTGACCCCAAGACAGGCAAGCCCACGAGAGTTGGCTACCGTATTAACGAAGACGGTTCAAAGTCCAGGATCGCTAAGAGATCCGGCGAGGTCATCGATACGGTTTCTAAGGCTAAGAAGGGGGAGTAATCAATGACCAGATTAAAAGATAAGTACGTTTCCGAAGTAGCACCCGCACTTCAGGAGAAGTTTAAGTACAGCTCATCTATGCAGATCCCGAAGGTCGACAAGATCGTCCTCAACATGGGTGTAGGTGAGGTTAAGGATAACCCGAAGGCTCTTGAGAGCGCTATGCGTGACATGGGCATCATTGCAGGTCAGAAGCCTGTAGCAACGGTTTCCTCAAAGTCAATCGCAGCCTTCAAGCTCAGAGAGGGCATGAAGATCGGATGCAAGGTTACTTTAAGAGGCGATAATATGTATTATTTCCTCGACAAGCTCATCAGCCTTGCTCTTCCCCGTGTACGTGACTTCCGCGGAATCAATCCCAATTCCTTCGACGGACACGGCAACTATGCGATGGGTATCAAGGAGCAGCTTATGTTCCCTGAGATCGACTACGATAAGATTGACAAGATTCGCGGTATGGACATCATCATTGTTACTACTGCCGGAACAGACGAAGAGGCATTCGAGCTCTTAAAGCTCATGGGCATGCCTTTCCGCAAGTAATTTGGAGGAGAATAACACATGGCAAAGAAGTCAATGATTCTTAAGTCTCAGAAGACACCCAAGTTTTCCACTCAGCAGCACAACCGCTGCAAGATTTGCGGAAGACCTCATGCTTATATCCGTAAGTACGGCATCTGCCGTCTCTGCTTCCGTGATTTGGCATACAAGGGAGAGATTCCGGGCGTAAGAAAGGCAAGCTGGTAACAGTTTTCTTTCTTAAGAATTAGAACTGTCCATAACTAACAGGAGGAAGAATTATGCAGATTACAGATGCAATCGCAGATATGCTTACAAGAATCCGCAATGCCGGTACTGCTGGACACGCTACAGTTGATGTTCCCCAGTCCAATATGAAGAAGGCTATTGCTCAGATTCTCCTTGACGAAGGATATATTGAGAAGTTCGAGACACTCGAGGGAAATACTCAGGGTATCATCAGAATCACACTCAAGTATTCCGGCAGAAAGCCTGTTATCACAGGAATCAAGAGAATCTCCAAGCCCGGTCTTCGTACTTATGCGGATAAAGAGAATCTGCCCCGCGTACTCAATGGCTTAGGCGTTGCTATCATCTCTACATCTAAGGGTGTTATGACTGATAAGCAGGCAAGAAAGCTTGGCGTAGGCGGCGAAGTTCTCGCTTACATTTGGTAATTTTTAGAAGTCTTAATAAGGCTTCCTAAAATATACATCTCTGAAAAGCCCCGGGTAGGGCGACATACCCTTCCGGAGGTTAAATCTTAAGAGCAGGAGGAAAAATTTATGTCAAGAATCGGCAGAATGCCCATAGTCGTTCCTGCAGGCGTTGATGTTAAGATCGACGGCCAGCACGTAACGGTTAAGGGCGGCAAAGCAGAGCTCTCACTTGATGTACATCCGGACATCACAGTAAAGCTGGAGGATGGACATGTTACAGTTACTCGTCCTTCCGATGACAAGAATCATCGTGCACTCCACGGCCTTACAAGAGCGCTCATTCAGAATATGGTAACCGGCGTACACGAGGGTTTCACAAAGACTTTGGAAATCAACGGTGTAGGTTACAGAGCTACAAAGCAGGGCAATAAGGTTGTATTCAACCTTGGTTATTCACATCCTATCGAGATGGTTGAACCCGCTGGCATCACAATCGATGTAAAAGACAACCAGGTCATCGTACAGGGCGCTGACAAGCAGCTCGTAGGCGAGACAGCAGCAAAGATCCGTTCTCTCAGAGTTCCTGATGTTTATAAGGGCAAGGGTATCAAGTATGCCGGCGAGCACCTTATCATCAAGGAAGGTAAGACCGGTGCTAAGAAGTAAGGCGCAAAGGGGGTATATTCAACATGATTGGTAGAATTGATAAAAACAAGATTCGTAAGAGAAAGCATGTTCGTGTAAGAAAGAAGATTTCAGGAACGACAGAGTGCCCTCGTCTTTGCGTATATAGAAGCAACAGCCACATTTACGCTCAGATCATCGATGATACAAAGGGAGTCACACTTGTAAGTGCTTCTACACTCGACAAGGAAATCAAGGGCTCCGTATCCGTTGGCAGCAACATCGAGGCAGCAAAAGCAGTTGGTAAGCTTATCGGTGAGCGCGCAATTGCCAAGGATATCAAGGACGTAGTATTCGACCGTGGCGGATATCTCTATCACGGAAGAGTACAGGCTTTGGCAGAGGCGGCAAGAGAAGCCGGTCTCTCATTCTAATCGGGAGGAGCAAATTAGATGGCTTTAGAGTCTAAGAACATTTCAAGAGAAGAAAAGAAGGATAAAGAGTTCGAAGAGCGCGTTATCCATATCGGCCGTGTTTCCAAGACTGTTAAGGGCGGTAAGAACATGAGATTTGCTGCTCTCGTAGTTATCGGAGACAGAAAGGGCCGTGTAGGTAAGGGCATCGGTAAGTCCACCGAGGTTCCGGACGCTATTAGAAAGGGTATCGAAGAAGCTAAGAAGAACATCGTTGATGTTTCTATCGTTAACGGTACTATCCCTCACGAGACAGTCGGTGAATTCGCTGCAGCTCACATCGTTATGAAGCCTGCTGCAAACGGTACCGGTGTTATCGCCGGTGGTCCTGTTCGTTCAGTATGCGAGCTCGCAGGTATCACAGATATCCGTACAAAGTCTATCGGATCCAACAATCCTAACAATATGGTCAACGCAACAATCGAGGGCCTTAAGTCCCTCAAGTCCGCAGAAGAAGTTGCAAGACTTCGCGGTAAGTCTGTTGACGAGATTAAGTAAGGAGGTCTGACGAAATGGCTAATGTAAAGATTACACTTGTCAAGAGCGTTAATAAGGCTAGAGATGCTGAGAAGGCTACAGTCAGAGCTCTTGGTTTAAAGAAGATCGGTCAGACTGTTGAGAAGACAGACAATGAGGCTACACGCGGCATGATCAGAAAAGCTGTTAACTATGTAGCCGTAGAAGAGAATTAATGGAGGTGCCACATGAAGCTCAATGAAATGACTTCCGCAGGCAACGCAAAAGCATATCGTAAGGGAAGAGGTCCCGGATCCGGTAACGGCAAGACTTCCGGCCGTGGTCACAAGGGCCAGAATGCACGTTCAGGCGGCGGAGTAAGACCCGGTTTCGAAGGTGGTCAGATGCCCCTTTACAGACGTCTCCCTAAGAGAGGCTTCAACAACAAGAGATTCGCTCCTGCTTACATTGAAATCAATGTTGCAGATCTTGAGGTTTTCGATAACGGAACAGCAGTAGATGCTAAGGCTCTCGCTGATAAGGGTGTTATCACTCTTCCTAAGAACAACGACGGCGTCAAGATCCTCGGCAACGGCGAGCTCACAAAGAAGCTCGATGTAACAGCTGCTAAGTTCACAGCTTCAGCTAAAGAGAAGATTGAGAAGGCCGGAGGCACGGCTACGGAGGGCTAATAGGCATGAATGGTATTTTTGATACTGCAGTTAACGCTTTTCGTGTAGAGTCTATACGTAAAAGACTGCTCTATACCTTCATGATCCTGGGCATCTTTATGCTCGGCGGCCTCGTTCCTGTGCCGGGTATCGATGGTGAGAAATTCACTGCCGTTATCCGTCAGTGGGGCCAGCTCGGCAGCATTATGGATCTCATCTCCGGTGGACATCTTCTCCACGCTTCGGTCCTTTCACTTGGTGTATCACCTTACATCAATGCATCGATCATCATTCAGCTTTTGACTGTCGTAATTCCCGCTTTGGAAGATCTTTCCAAGGAAGGTGAATCCGGCAGGAAAAAGATGGATAAGATAACGAGATATTCAGCTATCGGTCTGGCATTTGTTCAGTCCTGCCTGTTTACTTATTCAGCACGTTCTGCTTTGAGCTCAGGTCTTCCGACATGGCTCAACAGTGCACTCGTTGTACTTTGTTTCACAGCAGGCGCTGCAATCGTTGTCTTCCTCGGTGAAAAGATCAATGACAAGGGTATCGGCAACGGTGTATCCCTTTTGATCTTCGCAGGTATCGCTACACGTCTTCCCGATATGGTTCAGACACTCTACGAGAAGTGTGTAAGCATCAGTGATTCGATCGAAAATGCTGCTCTGGGAATCCTTGTAGGAGTTCTTGTATTCATCGCTGTAACTCTCGTTTCAGTCGGAATCATCGTATTCGTTCTTTATGTTCAGAATGCGGAAAGAAGAATTCCTGTTCAGTATTCCAAGAAGGTTATCGGCAGACAGGCCCGTGGTGGTAACAGAGACTATATTCCGCTCAAGGTTAACATGTCCGGTGTTATGCCTGTTATCTTCACAATGTCACTTCTTGCTATTCCTTCAATTGTAATCACTCTGTTCTTTAACAACAGCACCAATAAGGTTGCTGTCTGGTTAAAGGAGAGCTTTACGGGAAGCCCGTGGTACTACGCTATCTACTTCCTTCTTGTTATCGGATTTACATTCTTCTATACAGCAATCAATTTCCATCCGATTGAGATTGCCAACAACATTAACAAGAACGGCGGTATGATCAACGGTATCAGATCAGGTAAGCCTACCACTGATTTCATCAAGGCAACGGCTCACAGACTTAACTGGGTTGAAGCATTCTTCCTCGTACTCGTCTGCATCGTTCCTACGATCATCGGTATCCTTACAGGTTTCCAGAACGTATGGTTCGCAGGTACATCAGTATTGATCCTTACAGGTGTTGCCAATGACCTCATCGTTCAGGTAGAAGGTGAACTTGAGATCAGAAGTCCGAAGGGATTCCTTGAAGATCTCACGATCAAGTCGGGCAGAAGATAATTAACTGCTATTAAAGTAACTTCAAAGGGACTGTCTCAGAATGGATGAGATGGTCCCTATTTATTTGGTATGGATCAAGGCGGGATCAGAGGTTTGCCAACAGGTTTTCGAAAAGTCGCTCCTGACCGTTGTGATCGGCGCCTGTGTTGCATCGCTAGTTTCCGGCGTAATAATGATGTATATCTGAATCCCCCGTCTGTAAAAATGACGTTTTTCGCTGATGAATACGGCAACAGTATGGCTATAGCCGTATTGTTTACCGTATTTTCGAGGCCGCAACAGCGAAAAATGCGGCAGTGAGTACGGCATAGCCGTATTGTTTGCCGTATTCGGGAGCGTGATCATAAGGCATTTTGAGACGACGCCTTTTCCTTTGCGCATAAATCTGATTTAGGGACTATAATGAGAATATGAGTAACCTTTTAGATTATCTGGCATGGCGGGGAGACCTTCCCCTTGAAAGAGATCCTTTCAACAGTGTTGATGCACTGCTTTTGTCATGCCTGTCCTATGTCGATTTCGCAAATGTTGCTCCGGCTATGGGAGAAGAAAAGATAACGCTCGAAGAAGCTTCAGAAAGGTTCTTCAGACTTCATTCTCCGGAAGAACTGGAACAGGATAAATCCTTCATCAAATTTGCACCTTCGATGCTTAAGGCCTTGGCTGATTCAGACAGGTTCAAGGATGCTTATTTACTTAACTATGTAAACGATACGGATATCTCACGTGAGATACAGTTCTCCGCAATAGAGATCGATACATCTGACGGAGCAAGCTTTATCTCATTCAGAGGAACAGACGACACCATAATCGGATGGAAGGAAGATTTCAACTTAAGCTTCATGACAGTTCCTGCCGAAGAAGAGGCGGTAGCTTATCTTAAAAAAGTTACGGAAGGGAATACCAATAAAGTCAGGATAGGCGGACATTCCAAGGGCGGACATCTTGCTGTTTATTCTGCTGCGTTGGCAGAGGACAAACTGAATTCCAGAATAGAAAGCATATATAACTTCGACGGTCCGGGATTCAACCGTGATGCGACAGAGTCTGAGAGTTTCAGGAAGATACAGGACAGGATCGTGAAGGTGATCCCTGAAAGCTCCATCGTCGGAAGGCTTTTATTCAATGCGACTGAACCAGTTATTGTAAGAAGCAATGAGACGGGAATAATGCAGCACGATCCTTTATCCTGGCAGCTTGAAGGCAAGGAGTTCGAGACAAGGGACTTCACGGATAAGATAAGTGATCTTTTCGATGAGACAATGACAAAGTGGCTCGATGAGATGAGCTTTGATGAGAGGAAAGTCTTTGTGGATGAGCTTTTCTCGGTTTTCGAAGCTTCAGGTTGTGAGAACTTAAGCATGCTTACCAAAGTCGGAGTCAGGGGAACCAAGGCAATGATCGAGAGAATGAAGGAGATCAAGAATGACTCCGGTGAAAAGGTAAGGACACTTATGAAGATGTTCTTTGTCAACATCAATGTGCTCAGGGAAAATACCGTAAAGGAAAGATTCGAGGAACATAAAGAGAAGTTCTCTCTTGCAGCCAATATAAAGAAACAAAACTGATATTTAAGGTAAAAAACAAGAGCCGCTCAAATGTATATTTGAAACGGCTCTTGTTATATTTCCAGCTGACAAGTCAGACTATAACGGGGAATGTGAGAGTGACTTTAAAAAGGTCACCGTCGATCGTGATATCGAATTTGCCTCCCTGAAGTTCAGTCATGCTCTTGGCAATTGAGAGGCCGAGACCGTTGCCTTCGGTGTTTCTGGACTGGTCGCCTCTTACGAAGCGCTCAACAAGTTCGTCTGCACTGATGTTGAGTTCGGCACTGGAAGTGTTTTTGAATGTTGTGACAGCCTGACCGTTGTTTACCTCGAGAGTGAGATAAACTCTTGTGCCCGGCTGGGCATACTTGCAGATGTTGTTCATGAGATTGTCGTAGATCCTCATCATGCGTCTGCCGTCAGCCATGATCATTACCGGACCTTCAGGCGCCGTAGTTATAAGATTCAGATTCGATGCTTCGAGCTTCTCTTTAAATTCTCCAGCAGTCTGGGATACGAAAGTTACTGCGTCCAAAGGTGAGGGAACGATCTCAAGATTGCCGGTTGAAGCCTTGGATGCTTCAACGAGATCTTCGATAAGTCTCTTAAGCTTATCCGACTGTCTAACAACAACTTCGGAGTACTCTGCCATCTTGGGATCAGAAGGATCAGTAGTTCCCATGAGTGAAGCGTAGTTGATGATCGATGTAAGTGGGGTCTTGATATCGTGTGAGACATTTGTGATGAGCTCTGTTTTCATGCGCTCAGACTTTAGTCTTTCCTCAACCGCGATAGTAACTGAATCAGAAACATTGTTGAGGTTAAGAGCGTGTTTTTTGAAGTCTCCCCAGAGTCCTTTTGTGCTTACGCGGTAAGTGATATCGCCTTCCGCGATCTTATCTCCTGCGATCTTAAGTTTCCTGAGCATAAAGGCAATATACAGAATGAACGGGCAGAGAATGAGTTTTTCGAAAAACCAACCTATTGAGATAACATCAGATTCAAACCCCGAACCGGCCATAACTATGATTTCGACAAATGATAATCCTGCAACGAAAAGGACTGTCCTCCAGATAAGAGGGATCGAGAGAATACCTTTGATGATAAGCTTGAAGAGTTTTCCTATCAGCATGATTATCTTATACACAAGTAATCCCTTGATAAGTGTGTGAAGCTTAACTCTTGCAGCAAAAGCCACGCATAATCCGAGCATCATGTTCAGGACCAGCAGGATCAGGAATATGCTCATGACGATCTCAAGTCTTCCGGGTGCAGAGCCGGCTATAAGCACTCCGATGAATGAGACAAAAATGAAGCCTGCTAGAAGAAGATCGAAAGGGATCTTTCCCGTAGGGCCCAAAGAGACCTCATCAGAACCGGGCTTTTTACCCGTGACACACATAAGAGCGATAAATGCAGCGATGCCTGCGATTACGGAGATTATGGCAACAGGGTAGACTATGTAGCGGGTGCTTATAACCAGATGAACGATCTGTCTGTCAAATGCGGAGTACTGTGATAAGACCGAAGGATCGGCATAAGCTGTGACTGTTGCATCGACCACTGTATCGCCGGGCTCTGAATAACTGTCATGAGAATGTTTGTATTCTCCGTTTTTATTGTAAACAAGCTTCATATCGAATGTATAAAGCTTGTAATTCTCGAATTCACCGGACTTGCCTGCAGCTGCCGATATATCATTAAAATCGCGTGTAGATGCGATCAGCTTTCCTTCTTTGTCCTTAACTTCGATGCTGATGTTTTCGACATGATAGTTTTCGATGCCGAGAAGATTCTCAGTTTCGTCCATCACAGTATAGTAAATGTATGAATCATCCTTATTCTGATAGAACTCTTCTTCGGTAATACCGTAAAGGTCTTCCTGTATGCATACCACGGAAGCACATACACATCCGAAAGTGACTATCACTAAGATGTTGATGATAAGGAACAGCAGGAATTTTCCCGGAACTGTCCTTAAAAACTCTCTTTTCTTCTTTTCCATTAGTTTCTCCCCTTCTCGATCTTATAGCCCTGACCGAATACTACCTTGATATATCTCGGTTCATTGGGCGTGATCTCGATCTTTTCTCTTAAATGTCTGATATGTACCGCAACAGTGTTGTCTCCGGCAGAAAGGGCAGCTTCTCCCCATACCTTGCTGTAGATCTCGCGCGGCGCAAAAACCTTTCCCGGATACTGCATAAGGAGCTTTAAGATATCGAATTCTGTAGGAGTAAGGCTCACGATGTTTCCGTCAACCGTTACTGTCTTGGTGTTATCGTCAAGCTCGATCCCGCCGACAGTAAGAAGTTCTCTGGCGGCTGTTCCTGAACCGAGCTTGATGTAACGTCTCAGCTGCGAACCGACTCTGGCTGCAACTTCCAGGGGGTTGAAGGGCTTCGTTATATAATCGTCAGCCCCTATGTTAAGTCCCAATATCTTGTCCTGATCCTCTGATTTGGCAGTCAAAAGGATTATGGGCATATTGAACTTCTCCCTGATCTTTGCCATCGCTGTTATCCCGTCCATTTGCGGCATCATTATATCCATCAGTATGAGATGAATGTCTTCCTTCTCAACAAGTTCTGTTGCTTCAACACCGTTATGCGCCTCGAAAAGCCTGTAATCCGGATTCTGCAGGTAGATCTTCAAAGCGTTTACGATATCTTTGTCATCATCACAAATAAGAATGTTGTACATGTTATCCCCTCACACTGTTTGAACTAAAGACATTTTACGGGTACAGACTTTAATATCAAATAAGTTAACTCCTTAAGATTTGATTAAGACTGCAAGTTTATGGCAAAATATCCCCTGAAAAAAATAATATAAGGTAAAAGATAAATGCTGTACATAATAAGACACGGAAAAACTGACTGGAATCTTAAGCATAAGCTTCAGGGCAAGACCGATATCCCGTTAAATGACATGGGCCGCGAGATGGCGAGAGAAGCAGGAGAGCGCTATAAGGACATCAACTTTGATGTCTGTTTTTGTTCACCGCTGGTAAGAGCCAGAGAGACCGCCGAGCTCCTGCTTCAGGGAAGGAATATCCCCGTGATAATAGATGAAAGGCTTACAGAGATGGGCTTTGGTATCTATGAAGGCACCGAAAATGTTTTCGAAAAACCTGAGTGTCCTGTCAGAGAACTGTTCTTTAATCCCGCAGAATATAAGCCAGTCGGAGGTGCCGAAAGCCTTGAAAGTCTTATCTCCAGGACAGGTGAATTCCTGAATGAAAAGGTCTGGCCGCTCACAGATGAAGGCAGGGATGTCCTGATAGTAGGTCACGGTGCCATGAATTCAGCGATCATTGGTCAGATAAGGAATACTCCCCTTGAAAAATTCTGGGCTGAAGGCATTGAAAACTGCCGTCTGATAAAGCTCCTTTAATAGGAGCGACCACCCCGAAGGGTGGCCGCAAATATGGGGATAATAGGAATAGAAAAATGTCTTTGTTGATACTTGAAGTATAGTTTATTTAGCCTTGAATTTCAACGACCTATATTAAATGTTGTATTAATGTAATTTGAAAAGAATGTGAAGGTTTTTATCGTTATATTAACGAAATTTACACCTTATTCTTATTATTGCGGCCGGTTTCCTCTTCCGCCTCCCGGAAAAGCACCGGGATCACCGCCGTTCATTCCTCCGGGATCACCGCCGTTCATTCCTCCGGGAGCGCCATCCGGCATCATTCCACCGGGACCGAAATCTGAACCTCCGCCTGAGATATAGTCGTCAAGGGTTATACTCTCTTCGTAGTTTCCTGCCGTAAAGGTATAGTTATTGCCTGCGGTAAGTTCCGGACTGCTGATAAGTACTGTCTGGTAAGAACAATCTGCTGTTACTTTTACTATTTCATTTCCTGAAGAGTCCTTAATACAGATCTCGGTTCCTTCGGACTGGTTTCCTGTATTTATAAGCATTGACCCCTGTGAAGCACCGGTAAAGTTTGTTGCCATACCTGATGCACCCGCCATTACCACTGTTCCGCCCGTGATCACAGCGCTTCCGTTGACATCAAGTGAACCATTGCCGCTTTTGGTAGGGCCCATAACTACAAGTGTTCCGCCATTCATCTCGAATGAACCGTTTGAATCTATGCCGTCACCTTCAGTTCTTACATTGATCTCACCGCCATTTATCACAAGTGTTGTGGCACTGTCTGCCTGCATTGTCTCACCCGAAGGAGATACCGCATTTATAGCATCATCTGATGAATATATTGAGATGCTGCCGCCGTTAAGCGTTATGTTCTGAGCTTCTATGCCTTCGTAGGAATTTGTTATGTTTATTATGCCGTCATCTATCTGAAGTGAGGAATAAGCCGTAAGGCCGTCATCTCCGGCATCGATCGTTATATTTCCGGATGAGATATAGATATATCCCTTTTCCGCATCCTCATCATTGTCAGATTGGATTCCGTCTTTGCCGCAGGTGATATTCACATCCGCATTCTGTACGGATACAGAGTCTTTTCCCTGAATGCCGTCCTTTTCGCTTGTTACGGTAACAGTGCCGCCTGTGACCATGATGTCATCTTTGCCGACGATGCCGTGCGCGGTGGATTCGACAATAAGAGAGCCTGAACCGTTGATCGTAAGATCTGTTTTCGCGAAGATCGCACCGTCAACACTGTTGTCATCCTTGGAATCGAACTCACCGGTGTTTGCCAGAAGGTTCTCTGTACCGTCTTCCAAAGTGATATAGACATTATCGGCATTAAGGCAGTAGAGAGCTGCATAATCAGATGATGTGATGTTTGCATTCTTCAGTACGATCCTTATATCATCTGAATCTCCGGCATCGACTACTATATATCCGTCATCGAGATTTCCGGTGAACACATAAGTTCCTTTTCCCTTGATCGTGATAACTGAGCCTTCTATCTGAACCGAAGATGAATCTGTTATAGCAGAAGAACCCGTAAGCGTAATGGTCTCTGATTCCGCTTCATCGTAACCTGTCTCAAGGTCTTTATCCGTGAAAGCTTCTTCCGCGGTGATCGAAGTTGAGGCAGACGTTGATTCCGGTGATGAAGTGCTTGTAGTTCCTGATGTCGAAGTTGTCCCGGAACATGCTGTAAGTGTGGTGACAAAAAGTGCGCCTGCTGCAAGCATTGCCAAAATCTTATGATCTATCTTAAAACGTTTCATGTTGTTTCTCCTTTCATTTCCGGCTGTTAAAGCTGGTCTGTGTTCTGAATCTGATATTCCGCAAGGGAGATCTCGAGATTTCCGTTCCTTGTGCGGAGCTGATCTATGAATTCTTTCTCGATCGAAGGATCGGTGAGGACTATCTCATAACTGAGTTTATAGAGCGAACCCATATTGCTGGTCTTTACCTGTTTTAACTTGTAGGACTTAGTGTATTTTTCGAGGAATTTATCGAATACATCAGAATAGTTAAGGTTTTCTGGGATCGTTATCTTAAGGATCTTACGGGTGCTCTTTTTCCCGTCCGCCGAAAACCTTGAGTACATGAGTATCGCAAGACCTATGAGGCAGGTGAAGAGTGCTGCATATCCGATATATCCCATTCCCATGATGAGACCCATTCCCATGACTGCAAAGATCGCGCCGATCTCTCTTGCCGTTCCCGGTGCAGACCTGAACCTTACAAGACTGAATGTTCCGGCTACTGCAACTCCTGCTCCGATATTGCCGTTGACCATAAGGATGACCACGCAGATAACTGCCGGGAGTATTGCAAGTGTCATGACAAAGCTCTTGGTGTAGTCGTTGCGGTATGTGTGGATCAGGGCCATGATCCCGCCGAGCACAAGAGACACAAGGACGAGAATGATGAATACTAAAGGGGTTATTCCTGTTGAAGGGATTATCGAATTAAAAAGATTAAGCATAGTAAACGCTCCTTTCCGGATATTGATCTGCTAATAAATGTTCTTTGTAGTAAGTTCCGTATTTTGAATAGGTGACTTTCAGTATGTTGTTTTCACTTAAGAAATGCGCCATCCACACAGGCATTGCGCCGGATATCTTTATCTCCATAAGTGTTGTGCCTGAAGGAAGAAGTGAGTGTCCCCATATATCGCTTCCGAGATCGAGTTCAACGTTTCTGGCGAGTATGTTCTCATCAAATGTCAGTCTGAATCCCGTATCTTCCTTATCGAAATATGCCTCGCGCTCGTAACTTATAAATGCCTTTGCCTCTATGCCTTCGTAGAAACTTAAGAAGTAATCTATCTCGGATGTTATCTGGTTCTTAAAAGGGATTTCCCTGTGTTTATCTATCCAGTCGCAAGCAGCTGTCTTTGGTATTGCTACGCGTCTTTTATAGACGACACTTTCAAACTTCTTTTTGATCTCGACGAAGACCATATCGCTCTCTTCCGTTCTCTGATAGGACCTTACTCTCAGTTTTTCTTTGTATACCGGGTGATCCAACGAATCTCTTATGAGCCTGAAACTGTCCGTGTCGTAGTAGATGTTCCTGATCGTTGTCCTGCCGTACTGATCAAGTGCCAATCTGTCTTTCGTCTCTTCCAGAAGATCTTTTTTCTGAGAGGGCGTAAGAAAGTATTTATATTCATATCTTTCGAAAACATCCTGGTATGACATGATTTTTTAACCTCGTTTAAGTTTGTTGCCCTAATCTTAGGGTGCAAACTTAAAACGGACTTTAAAGCAAACGTATGAAAACTGAGTGAAAAGTGACTGACACTGCAAACTGTTGAAATGGTAATATTTAATAAGTAAAAGCGATGTCTCATAAGTTGTAAGAGGTATAAGTATGAGAATTCTATTGGCAGAAGACGAGAGATCTTTATCCAAAGCTTTGAAAGCGATACTTACTAAGAGCAATTATTCCGTTGACTGTGTTTTTGACGGCGAAGAAGCCGTTTCTTATGCCATGGCAAGTGAATATGATCTTGTAATAATGGATATCATGATGCCGAAGCAGGACGGAATATCCGCATTAAAAGAGATCAGGTCCAAAGGCAACATAGTTCCTGTTCTTATGCTCACCGCCAAAGCTGAGATCGATGATAAAGTCGAAGGACTGGATTCAGGTGCCAACGACTATCTGACAAAGCCTTTTGCAACCAAAGAACTTCTCGCAAGGATAAGAGTGCTTACAAGACAGCCTCAGTCTGCAGGAGACAATATCTTAAAGTTCGGCAATCTTACACTGGACAGGGGAAGCTTCGAACTCTCTTCGCCAAAGGGAAAATACAGGCTTGCAGGCAAGGAATTCCAGATGATGGAAATGCTCATGATGAATCCCGGAATACTCATCTCAACAGAGAAGTTCATGGATAAGATCTGGGGCATTGATTCAGAAGCTGACATCAGCACGGCATGGACGTATATTTCGTATTTAAGAAAGAAGCTTACCGTTTTGGAAGCTGATGTCCAGATTAAGGCCGTAAGGAATTCCGGTTATACTCTGGAGGCGGTCAGATGATAAGTAAACTCCGCAGAAAATTCATAATCATATCCATGCTGTCGGTCACTTTGGTGCTTACGGTTCTGATAGCATCCATCAATATCTTTAACTACCGGAAAGTGATCGGTAATGCTGATGATGTCCTTAATGTTCTTTCAGCAAATGAAGGCGAGTTTCCGCCCGACACGAATCCTGATCCTCCAAGAGACGGCCAGTTCGGAGGTCATGATGGAGGGAGAAAAGACCACGGCGGAGAGATGTCTCCCGAGATGAGATTCGAAGCGAGATTTTTTACGATCACTTTTGATAATAACGGCAATGTCACTGAGATCGATACAGGAAAGATCGCAGCTGTTGATACTTCAAATGCAAGAGCTCTTGCCGAATCGGTATATGCGGACGGTAAGACCAAAGGTTTTAAAGGTGATTACAGATTCAGAAGAAGTGATAACGGTGATGAGACACTGATCGTTTTTTACGACTGCGGAAGAAGTCTTGATAATGCAAGGTCATTTTTGGGAATAAGTATTGTCATCTCGCTGATCGGCCTTCTCATAGTTTTCGCGCTCATCGCAATATCTTCCAAAGCAGTCATCAGACCGGTTGCGGAATCCTATGAAAAGCAGAAGAGATTTATTACCGATGCAGGTCATGAATTGAAGACGCCTCTGGCTGTCATCAATGCAGACTGTGATGTGCTCGAAATGGAAAGTGATGAAGGCTCCAATGAGTGGGTCGCCGACATCAGAAAGCAAACGGAGAAACTGACTGTTCTGACCGGAAGACTCATCTATCTTGCCAAGACCGAAGAAGGCTCGAAAACAGAACTGGTCAAGATCGATTTCCCCCTGTCTGATGTTTTATCCGAAGAGACAGATTCATTTAACGGACTTGCAAGATCTTCAGGAAAGACAATTGAGACAGACATCGCTTCTGGCATAACTTACACAGGTGACCAGAAGGCAATCGAAGAACTTATCTCGATCCTTATGGATAACGCGATTAAGTATTCGCCTGAGGAAAGCACGATAAAAGTCTCGCTTAAAAAGAACAATTCAAAAGTGATCCTTTCAGTAAGCAACGATACAAAAGACAGTCTTACCAAAGAAGATCTGGATCACATGTTTGACAGGTTCTACAGGACCGACAGATCCAGGAATTCAGAGACAGGCGGATACGGGATCGGACTGTCCATTGCAAAGGGGATCACCGAATCCCACGGCGGCAGGATCTTTGCTTCCGGAAATGAAAAGGCAATAACAATAACGGCTGAACTTTAAGTTCAGCCGTCTTGCCTTATCAATGGAGAAACTCGAATTTTAAAAGTGAAGGATTCCCCATTCCCTTGAACGTGAGATAGAGGGGATACACACCGTCCGGTAACGTGAATTCAGCTTTGCTGTCAGTCCATGCCGTACAGAAATCCACACCGATCTTTCCTAAGATCTCGCCATCGATCGAAGTCCTTATCTCAAAGTCGCCCTTGCCGTAACCTCTTGTGGTGATCTTTAATCCCTTTACGTCCTTAAGATCGAAATACTTGAAACCGATCGTTGTATTCTCGTAAATGTCTCTGATATAGGAAGGATCTTTCTCACCGTCCTGATGGTCTTTGGTGATGTTTGCTTCGTGATGCTCTCCGACATACATCTGCTCTTTGTCGTTGAAGATATTGCATGCGATCTGTGCGGAGTACTCACATGTATCTTTTAACGGACCGCCGTTAAGACCGCAGGATGTGATCTCGACCTGGGCTATCTGTCCATTCTCATCAAAGGAGATCTTCTCGGCACAGCCCTGACGTGAATACCATGAGTTATTTGTCTGTCTGTGATAGAAGATATACCAGTCATCACCGATCTGAACGATGCTTCCGTGATTGTTGGCACCGAAAGCCGTAGGCTTCTGGGCAGGCTTATATGAATCAATTCCGATATCGCAGTTGCTGACGATAACTCCTCCATACTTGAACGGTCCCAGAGGATTGTCGGAATAACCGTAGCATAGTTCGTGCATTACCTGTGAAGAATAGATGAGATAGAAGATACCGTTTCTTTCCCTGATCGAAGGAGCTTCGAAGAATGCGTGACCTTCGTATTCCGTTCCCTTGCTGTGCTGTGTGGAAGGGATCACGAATTCAGGTGCACGCTTGACCGTAAGCATATCCTTGTCGAGAACTGTTACCATGCATCCGTGACGTGAAGCATCGCCCTGTCCGCAGAAACCGGTGTACATATATGTCGTATCGCCGATCGTTATAACGCCCGGATCGAACTGCTGTTCGTCGCCTTCTTTTCTGCCAAGGACAGTGCCGTCCTCATAGTGAACATTTCCTAAGAATTCGAACTTGCCCGAAGGTGAATCGGATACTGCAACTGAGATAACGCAGTCGTTGTCCAGTGCATAGAAGAGGTAATATCTTCCGTCAGGTCCGACCGTCATGTCAGGTGCATAGAGGCAGCCTCTGTTATCCAGGTTATGAGGATCGTCTGTTCTCTTGAAGATAACTCCCTCATATGTCCAGTTGCCGAGATCATCGACCGGTGCTGACCATGTTACATAGTCGCCCAGGCAGAATGCATATCCGTTGAAGAAATCATGTGAGCCGTAAACATATACTCTGTTGTTGAATACGTAAGGCTCACCGTCAGGGATATATTCCCAGTTGGGAAGGTAAGGGTTGAATGCCTGTTTTTTAGGAACCTCATATAACTCAACGCGCGGTATGGACGTGCTTTCGCTATCGCTCCTTATACCGAGTGCGGAATCGTCAATCCATTTTGTTATGAAGGAGATGAAAGGTGATTCGGGAGAATCCTCCTGGACTGATGTCTTAGGTCCTTCAGAAGTGAAATGCATCTCATTCTTTTCGGAGGGGGTATAAGGCTTCCACATCGCAAGTGTCTTGCCGTCAACATCGGTTCCGTTGGGATCGCCGTTCTTGATGAAGTTAACAAAGTATGTGCTGATATTTCTTGCAAGATCGAAATGTCTTCCCGTGAAAGGTCTCCAGCATTCGCCGAGATTGTCGAAGAAGAACCAGAGATCTACGGAGTGGAAAGTGCCCGGATTATCGTAGCCCGGAATATCAGGTTCAAAGCTGTAATAGTAAGAAGGCTTGTCGTTGTGTGAGAATGCAGCCTTTACTGCGCATTCGATGGCGCGTACGGGTGCGTGCATATTTCCGTTTGTCTTTTGTGCTTCAGGGAAGGAGAGAAATTCATCCGTCTTATCTCCGAAGATATCTCCTGCTTTTGCTTTGAATTCCTCATCGGAATCTGCCTGGATGAAGCAGGGGAATTCATCGAAAGTGTTGCCTGACATAAGAGGCACGTGTGCATGTTTTCCCTGTGCGAAAAGAGTGAGCGGATTATCTTCAAGGAACACCTTGTCGATCATGGGAGTGAAGAAGAACCCTTCTGTCTCCCTGAACTTCGCATAGACTTCGCGGATATATGAGGCATCGAGTTTTCTCGCTTCTTCGATTGTCTTTACGCCGAGCCTGTCGAAAAACTTAACGCCGTAAGAACATGCTTCATCTATCTCCTTGGGTGAGATGACGCTGTCGGGAATATATGGGAACTGAATGATTCCTGAAAGGATCACAGCCTTCTGATAAAGACCGATGCTTGATCTGGAAGTGAGATGATTAAGAACGCTTCCGCCGCCTGCGGACTGACCTGCGATTGTTATATTCTCAGGATCACCGCCGAACGAAGCGATATTTTTCTTTACCCACTTAAGTCCGGCGAGCTGATCTAACATACCGAAGTTTGCGGGTGCATCAGGCGATTCTTTGAACAGATCAGGGTGGGACAGGAATCCTATGGCACCGAGTCTGTAATTGACGCTTACGACAATGATGCCCTTCTTGGCAAGATTCTCGCCGTTGAATTCCATCTCAGCGGTATAGCCCCACTGGAATCCGCCGCCGAAAAACCAGACGAGTACGGGAAGCTTATCGTCTTCGCTCTTTGCAGGTGTCCATACGTTTAGGTAGAGGCAGTCCTCACTTATCTCGATGTCCGGATCAACGTGCCATTCCCTGCAGTAGATATCGGTTCCGACACCCGGCTGATCCTGAACGGATATAGGTGCGAACTTATATGCATCGTAAATGCCGTCCCAGTCTTTGCAGGGCTGGGGAGCTTTCCAGCGGTTCTCTCCGACCGGAGGCGCTGCAAACGGAATTCCTTTGAAAACAGATATACGGGTGTTGTTTCCGGGAAGGCCTCTGACAAGTCCGTTCTCGGTCTTAACTAACTTCAACATAAAGGACACCTCATTTGAAAAAATGTAAAACTATATTTATGTTAGTTAAAGGGAAAGTTTAATTCAACGGGATAAATTACTGATAAGAGCATGGAAAAATCAAACACTTTGAACTTAGAGACAAGTTTGCAAAGGGTGAGAGTTTCTAATAACATATTAAAGACTATTAGATGAAGGAGATCTCTTTTTCGGGACGTTCAGGTATGGCAAAAGGCGGCAAAGGAGCTTTTCTCAGTAGGCTGAAGCTCAATAAGAAATTCCTTATCATGTATATCTTCTGCGTTATCATGCCGCTTGTAATAACGGATGCCCTTCTGTTCCGCTCGGTATTTGAAACAGAACTCAGAAACCAGCATTACTACAGGGAGAACGCGATCGAAGCATATTCGAATTATCTGGAAGATCTTCTGTCCTACGATGATACGGTTGCCACGGCGATCGATCTTAACAAGAACCTTAATTCTTTTATCAACTACAAATATCAGATTCCGTATGATTACTACAATTCATACGTTAATACGGTTACCGACTCATTCTTCTCGACATTATCGGATATCAATCAGGACAGACTCGTAATCTATTCCGATAACCAGACAATGTTAAGCGGCCACTATTTCCATAATCTTGCAGAGGCCAAGAGGGAAGCATGGTATCAGGACTTTACACATTACGGCAAACAGGAAGCCGTATATGCATACTACGATAATGTTCCTGTTGTTCTGACAACTGACAGGGAGCGCTTCATCTTCGTCCGTCGAATGACTAATACGAGATCCAGCATAACCAAGATCGTTACGATAGAACACAAGCTCTCCAGGATAGCCAGAGATATGGCGGAGATCCCGGTCAACTGTGAAATGTATCTTTGCAGCGGAGATCTTGTAATCTACTCCAACCGTGACATCGATCCTGATTATCAGACAATAGTCGAGAAGGCATCACGCGAACAGTATGTGACAGTCAAAGAGTTTGAGTTGTACGAGAACACATTTAAGATCTATGCGTTCACGGAGGACATGACCGTAACTACGGTATTAAAGAACAATCTTCCAATCCTGCTTGCCATGGTTATCTTCACGCTCTTCCTTCCGATCCTCATAATGAAGCTTCTTGAGCGTTCGATCACCGACCGTATCAGGATACTTGAAAAGGCATTCGGTGAAGGCGAGAATGAGATCTTCCAGCCGATAAAAGAGATCAGGGGAACCGATGAGATCTCATCACTGATGCATAACTATAACAGGATCGTTGATATCAACAACGAACTTACGAATACCATCTACAAGGATAAACTCCGTGAACAGGAAAGTGACCTTGCGCGTAAGAACGCGGAACTTCTTGCCCTTCAGAGCCAGATCAATCCGCACTTTCTTTTCAATGCTTTGGAGAGCATAAGAATGCACAGCATTCTCAAAGGCGAGACAGAGACCGCCGAGATGGTACAAAGACTTGCGGTCATGGAAAGACAGAATGTTGAATGGCATGAGGATGCAGTTACGATAGAAGAGGAAGAGGAATTCATTGAAGCCTATCTCCAGCTTCAGAGTTACCGTTTCGGTGACAGGATCTCTTTTGATATCGATATCGATGAGGAATGCAAAAAAGTCCTGATCCCCAAGCTTACTCTTGTTACCTTTGTTGAGAATGCGTGCATTCACGGCATCGAGTCCAAATCATCACAGGGCTGGATCTTTGTAAGGGTCTATAAAGAAGATGATCAGCTGGTAATCGAAGTTGAGGATACCGGCGACGGCATGGATGAGACTGAGGCCGAACTCCTGCTTGAGAGGATGAACAACGTCAATATTGATTCCATTAAGAAGGCCAAGCATGTAGGTATCCTTAATGCGTGCCTGAGAATAAAGATGATGTTCAAAGACAAGGCGGAGTTCGCTATAGAAAGCGAAAAGGGTATCGGAATGAGTGTTATCATCAAGATACCTTCGGATATGATCACAACAGCTTGATTGAGGTGAAATATGCTTAAAGTAATGTTGGTTGACGACGAACCTTATATCCTTCAGGGTCTTCAGGTCCTGATCGACTGGGAGAGCGGCGGATTTGAGATAACAGCACTGTGTTCCAACGGCAAAGAAGCTTTGAAATACCTCAAAGAGAATCATGTGGACCTTGTCATATCCGATATCAGGATGCCTGAGATGACAGGTCTTGAACTTCTCGAGACGGTCAAGAAAGAGAAGATCTCAGATGCAGAGTTTGTTCTTCTCACAGGTTACGATGATTTTGCCTATACACAGAAAGCGATAAGAAACGGCTGTCTTGATTACATCTTAAAGCCGGTAGAAGAAGAGGAACTTATATCGGTTCTCCGTAAGGTTACAAATCTCAACAAAGAATCCATCATCTTAAGAAAAGACCGCGAGAAGATGGAGGATGCATATCTTGCAAGGATCATCAGGCACCTTATCAGAGGCAAGTTCAATGAAGAGGATATTGAGTATGCCAATAAGCATCTTCAGCTTTCTGGCAACATGAGATTCATCTATATCGAACTTGTTCACAGGGAGACAGATGAGGATCCGGCAGATTCCGATGAATACGATATGAGCGCTCTTCAGAAACAGTTATTCAGTGCATGCCGGGAAGTTCTCAAAGAATATTCTAATCACTTTACAATGGATATTTCTTTCGATGAGGACAATAACAATGTCGGTTTCCTTTACTGTGAGAACATGGCAACGATCCGCGACATGTCTGAGAAGGATTTTCTCGATGCCTTTATAAAGAAGATAGAAGTTCTGACTATTAAACCGATAAGAATGTTCTGCGGAGAGTCTGTTCCGGATATTGCTTCTCTTTCGAAATCTTTCGATTCATGCAGAAGACTTAAGAGTATCGCCGGATTCCACAACAGAAAGAAACTCTATTTCTATGAAGAGACACAGACAGGTCATGCGAATATCGTTCTCTGCAAAAACACGATAGACGATATCATCGGTTCTATCGTAAAGAATGACACCGCCATGATAGAGGAAGGCGTCGAGAAGCTTTACGATGAACTTCACGGCAAAGAAGGTACCAACAGGGACTTCGACCTTAATATCAACTATCTTCTTTTCCAGCTGATCCACCTCGCAAGTGAACTTGACGATACGGTCAACCAGGAAGAGATCATCCAGTATATTTCCGAACAGACATCAGAAGATGCATTCGTAAGAGGAAGCCACCAGCATCTTAAAAAGTTTGCTTTGGAATACGCCTCATACCTCTCTGAACTCAGAAAGAGTATTTCCCACGGAATCCTTGCTTCAGTAGAAACAGAGGTAAGGGAGAAGTATGCGGAGAACATCAGTCTTAAATATCTGGGTGATAAATATCATATCAACAGTTCCTATTTGGGACAGGTATTCAGCAAGAAGTACGGAATGTCTTTTAAGAACTACCTGACAAATTACAGGATCAGGGAAGCGGCCATGCAGATAATCAATACCGATAAAAAAATAAACAAGATTGCAGAAGATGTCGGATACAAGGACTGCGATTATTTCATCCGCAAGTTTATCGAGATCATGGGCTGCACGCCCTCCAAATACAGGAAGACGAACAGGGAAGCCTGACAGTTTAGAGTTCGCCTGACAAATTCTCAGTAACCGGACCTCCAAAGCATGACTGACTTTGGGGGTCTGTTGTTTTTGCGCTCGAAAACGGGCTTCTTTTGTGCAAGATGCACTAAAAACTTACCCGACTTTTGTCTAGCTATGTCGAAAACACTGCATTTTTGTAGAGTTTATCGGGAGTTTATTTTGAGTTTCTCAGGTTGTGGCAAAACTGGGGCACTCATATAATCTAATTGCTAAATACTCGATATTAGCGAGAATTTTATTCGGGAGGTCTAGTAATGAAGACTAAGAAAATCGTTTCATTGATTCTTTCATCAATGCTTGCGGTATCATCTCTTGCTGCTTGCTCTACCGGTACACCTGCTGGTTCAGGTGATCCTAGCGGTTCAGACACACCTGCAGTAACTGGTGATGGAAAAGAAATCGTTGACTTCACAATGTTTGCTGCTATGGCAGGCAAAGAGAAGAATGAAGGTAACGATATCATGGAGCTCATCGCTGAGAAGACCGGTGTTCGTGTTAAGGAAACATGGCTCACAGGTCAGAGCGCAGGCGAAGCTATCGGCTCTATCATCGCTTCAGGTAAGTTGCCTGATCTTATTGATGGCGGCGACGGTTCCGTAACACTCTATGAGAACGGCTTACTTGTTGCTTGGGATGACTATCTTGAGAAGTATCCTAACCTCAAGGAAATGTACACAGAAGAAGAGTGGGATAAGTTCCGTATGGACGACGGTCACATTTATTGGGCTAACGTATTCGGTAACTCTTATGACCACAACACAGCTACAGGCCACAACGGTGAGGCTTTCTGGATTCAGGTTCGTGTTCTTGAGTGGGCTAACTATCCTAAGATCCAGACTCTTGACGAGTACTTCAAGCTTCTCGAAGACTACGCAGCAGCTAACCCGGAACTTCCGGATGGAACACCTGTAATTCCTTATACATGTCTCTGCGAAGACTGGAAGTATTACTGCCTTGAGAACGCTCCTATGTTCCTCGATGGTTATCCGAACGATGGTTGCGTTATCGTTAATATTGACGAAGGTATGGACAAGCCTAAGGTTGTTGACTACAACACAACTGATACAGCTAAGATGTACTTCAAGAAGTTGAACGAAGAGTACGCTAAGGGCGCTATCGATCCTGACTTCGCTACACAGACATACGACGAGTATATTGCTAAGCTTTCTACAGGTCGTGTACTTGGTCTCTGCGATCAGTATTGGGATTTCGCTTACAACATCATGGGACCCTTCGCTTCACCCCTCGAAGCAACTGATGGTACAACATTCCGTCTCGATGAACTCGGATGCGACTATGTACCTCTCGGACTTACAGCTAAGCCCGGCATGTCACAGCAGTGGCACTCTTACGATGACGAGCTCAACCAGTCTTCCGGTTGCGCAGTTACAACATCCTGCAAAGATCCTGATCTCGCATTCGCATTCTTGAACGCACTCCTCGATCAGGACATCCACGATCTCCGTTTCTGGGGTATCGAAGGCGTTGACTACCTCGTAGATGATCAGGGTCTCTACTATAGAACAGAAGAGATGAGAGAGAACTGGAAGAGCGACAGCTACAAGGCTAAGCACACATGTGAGTATTCTTACTGCCCTCAGTGGGCTGGTATGAGCAAGGACGGCATCAACAGAATGCAGCCTGCTGAACAGCCTTCAGAGTTCATCGAAGGTCTCGCAGCACCTCTTAGAAAGTGCTTCGAAGCTTACGGCGTTGGTACATATTCAGAGTTCCTCGGATCTGAGATCGTTGTAAACGCTCCTTGGTATCCTCTCTGGTCATGGTCTAACAACATCAGCTCTGACACTCCTGGCGGAATCGCTTGGAAGAAGATGGGTGAGACAAAGCACCTCTGGCTCCCTACAGTCGTTATGAGTAATGACTTCGAGTCTGATTGGGCTTCTTACCAGGCAGCTTACGCTGAATGTGATCCTCAGGCATTCCTCGATGAGGCACAGGCTGAGGTTAACAAGAGACTTGAAACAGCTAAGTCCTATGGTTGGACAGCACCTGTTTGATCAGTAGCTTGAACTAATAATCGATGTGGTGGCAACCATGGCAACAACAACTATGGTTGCCACCATTTTTTAACAGGAGTGGTTACAAATGGAAAATTCGATCACAAAGTCGAAGAGAACTAAGGAGATAGATATAAATAAGCCGAAGTTCACTGTCAAGGAATTCAAGAGACAGTGGATACTGGTGGCAATCAGTGCCGTTTATGTCGTTTACGGAATCATCTTCTATTATCTTCCTCTCGTAGGATGGATAATGGCTTTCCAGAATTTCGTTTATGCAAAGGGCCTTACCGGTTCGAAGTGGGTTGGATTACAGAAATTCAAATTCCTCTTCAGCGATAAAACGTTCCTGATGGTTATCAGAAATACGTTTGCAATGGGTGTTCTCAATCTTGTCTTCAGCACCATCGTTGCAATTGCTTTCGCTATTCTCCTTAACGAAGTTAAGAACAGGTTCTTCAAGAAATCCATTCAGACAATTTCTTACCTGCCTCACTTCCTTTCATGGATCATCGTTGTTGCTATCGTTCACGATGCACTTACATCAACAGGTATCATTAACGAGATCCTCACAAGCCTCGGAATCTTAAAAGCGCCATATGCTTTCTTAGGTGACCCGAAATTGTTCTGGGGTATCGTTACATTCAGCCATCTCTGGAAAGAGACCGGTTGGAATGCGATCATCTATCTCGCTGCGATCACATCTATCGACCCTTGTCTTTATGAGTCAGCATCTATCGACGGTGCAGGACGTTTCCAGAAGATGCGTTATGTAACTCTTCCTGGTCTCCGTCCGACCATCATGATCCTTCTGCTTATGAACATGGGTAACGTTCTTAATGCAGGATTCGAGCTCCAGTACTTGCTCGGTAACGGCCTTGTACAGAACGTATCAAGAACGATCGACATCTACATCCTCGACTGGGCATTGGATGCACGTAACCTTGACTACTCACTCGGTACGGCAGCCGGTATCTTTAAGACCGTAGTTTCAATGACATTCATCGTCGTATCCAACTACATCGCCAAGAAAAAAGGCGACGAGCGTCTGTTCTAAGGAAGGAGGAAAAGAATCATGGCAGATATTCAAGGCGTATCTTATGAAAAGATTAAGCACAAGAGAAGAATGGCTACCGAAGATATCATCTTTACTATCTTCAACACGATTTTCCTCGTATTGTTCGCAGTCATAACACTTTATCCTGTACTTAATACATTGGCATATTCATTCAATGATGGTAACGATGCGGTAAGAGGACATATTTATCTTCTTCCCCGTAAGTGGTCATTGAAGAGTTATCACGAGATCTTCTTCGAAAGACCCGGTATCCGTGTAGGTGCGAAGATCACAATTTTGAGAACTATCCTCGGTACTATTACATCACTGGCAGCAAATGCTTTGCTCTCATTCATTCTGAGCCGTAAGAAGTTCTTGTTCAAATCAGGTCTTTCACTTTTCTGGATCATCACAATGTATGCTTCAGGCGGTATGATCCCGGTATTGATCCTCTTCAGATACCTCCACTTAACATCCAGCTTCTGGGTTTACATCATCCCCGGTATGGTAAGTGCATTCAACGTAATGGTCATGAGAACATACATGGCAGGTATCCCGGATTCACTGGAAGAAGCTGCCCAGCTTGAAGGTGCAGGTTACATGAGAGTCTTCTGGAGCATTATCACTCCTTTGTGTAAACCGGTTTATGCTACTATCGCTCTGTTCGTTGCTGTATATCACTGGAACTCATGGTTCGATGCTATGCTCTACAACAGATTCGATCCTCAGTACACAACACTCCAGTACGAGCTCATGAAGCTGCTTGACTCCGTATCAGCATCAACAGGTGCTACATCAGGTGCTTCAATGACAGCAGCAAACGCAAATACAATTACACCTATCACGGTTAGAGCTGCAGCTACTATTGCTACAATGGCTCCTATCATCGCCCTCTATCCGTTCCTTCAGAGATACTTCGTTACAGGTCTCACAATCGGTGGTGTTAAAGAATAACTGTTTCCGAATTAATAAAGACATAAGACGGGGCTGTCCATCAGGGCAGCCCTTCTTATAACAAAAGAAGAATTATTGTTGTAGAATATAACGGCTGTGATCAGCATTTATATATAGATTATTTAATACAGGTAGCAATCAGTAAATGAACATATTAAAACCAGACAGTCCGGTAATGGATTTTATCAGCACGGTAGCTGATCTCATCATCCTCAATCTGCTCTTCATCATCTGCAGTATTCCGATCGTTACTTTCGGCGCTGCATACTCAGCGAAGTATTATGTTGCGATGAAGAAGGTAAGGGGAGAAGAGACGGGTACTATCGTTCCGTTTTTCAAGGCATTCAAGCGTAATTTCAAACAGTCAACGATCGTCTGGGCGGTCATGCTCGCTGCTTATGCACTTATCGGACTTGACTGGCAGTGGATCCTCTATAACGGCTGGGCAAATACTCCGCTGATCTACAAAATCGGTGTAATTGTATTTTCTGTTTTGGCGCTTCTCATGACTTTTGCAGTCTTCCCGGTCATAGCAAGATACGAGATGAAAACGACAGAGGTCTTCAAGGCAGCCCTGATCCTTATAGTTATCAGATTCATACCTTTGGTCCTTATCCTTGCTTTCGGTATCGGTTCTGTTGTTGCGAGCCTTTGGTATGCACAGTGGTTCCCTCTTATTTATGTTTTCTGCTCAACAACGATGACATATTTCCTTTGCATCGTTTTCATCAAGCAGTTTGACAAGCTCGAAAAGACACAGGCCGAGAAGCTCAAGGCTTTGCAGGAATCTGTTGAGTACGATCCCGAGAAAGATGCTGCCGGCAATATCTCTCTGGCAGCAGGCAAAAAGGATGTAAAAGAGCTCGAAAAGGAACTTGAGAGTCCTATCGATACCGCAGATAAGAGCGGAAATAAGATCTCCAGATTCTTTAAGACGGAGAAAGAGAAGCTTGCAGGACTTTCGGCAAAGCAGAAGGCTCAGTATCTTGCACAGTATTATCTTCCCGGAACAGTGCTTATCCTCCTTCTTATCGGAGCTGTTACCTGGTACTCGATAGATGTATATAAGGACAGTATGCGTGTTCTTGGAGGTGGTCTTATCAACTGCTATATCACTGATGAGGGAAGAGAATATGCCACTTCCGGATTCCTTTCCTGGGGCGGATATAAGAAGAACAGGACTGCGGCTATCCTTGATGCGGAGGATCTCAACTTCTCAAGTGACAGCGAATATGACAGCAAATACCTTGAGGTTGCCTTCAGAGCTTCGGTCCTGACCGGCACATACGATTATCTTATTATGCGTGAGGATGCGGTATATAACTATTCGACGCCTGATTATTTCCAGGATATGTCCCAGCTCGTAAATATGGAGAACTTCTCTGAAGATGATTTCTACTACTATGTGGCAACAGAAGAAGAGAAAGCCAGAGCATCACAGGGCATCTCATTAAAGGACATCTTCAACGGCGGGGATGATGAGGATGAGGACAGGCCCGTACCGCTTTGCCTGAAACTTACTGACGAGGTTGAGAAAAAGCTCGGTCTTGATGAAGAGTACACATACTATATTGCTTTTGCATACTCAACAAGTTCAAAAGGCAATGCAGATTACGTGAAGTTCATCGAATACCTGTTCGGCAAGTGCTGATTTTGCTTGACAATAAGGACACGCCCTAATATAATTTTCAGGTTATATTAAGATTGTCGTATTATGCGCTGCCGCCAAAAACGCGGGTGTGCAATTTAAAACAACAACGATCCGGAGGATTTATATTATGGCAAAAATGACTTTCCAGCCCAAGAAGAGACAGAGGGCAAAGGTTCACGGCTTCAGAGCAAGAATGGAGACAGCTAACGGCCGCAAGGTTATTGCAGCAAGAAGAGCTAAGGGCAGAAAGAGACTTGCAGTCTGATTTAAGACTGCAATCGCAATCTCGCTTTGAAATCGGTAGCGCTCAGATTCAATTTTGAATTCAACAGGGTTTACCGGTACGGGAAATTCGCAACCGGCAGATACCTGTCGGTTCATGTGCTTAAAAGAAGGGAAGGAACCAGACAAAGCGGCTATAAAGTAGATCCGGCTGTCAGAAGAACCGGCTTTTGCGCGAACAAGAAAGAACTTGGCGCAGTCGGAAGGAACCGGGCAAGACGCCTGATGAGGGAATCCTACAGACTTATTGAAGACAGGCTTCCTGAAGGTTTTGATTATGTATTTACTTTAAAGGCCAAGGACGGTATTCCGGATTTCCACGAATTAAGCACGGATATGGGGAAATGCCTTGCGAGGCTTGATCTTATTGATGGTGTATCCTTATGATTCGCAAAGCCGTAATAGGAATGGTTCGCTGGTATCAAAAGCATATTTCTCCCGCTTTAGGACCACATTGTAAGTATCAGCCTACATGTTCACAGTACATGATCGATGCAGTGACGAAGTACGGCGTGATCAAGGGCGGACTCATGGGTATTTGGCGAATATTGCGGTGCAATCCTTTTTCCAAAGGCGGATATGATCCCGTCAGATAAGTAAGTAAGTATTCAATTATTAACAGAACCGGAGACCAATAATGGGAGACTTTATAGTTCAGTTATCAATTCTCGACCCGCTGTACACATTGTTCGGCTGGCTTACGAGAGTTTTGTTTAATTTCTTCGGTAATTACGGTTTAGCTATTATCTTCCTTACCGTAATTATCAGAGGCGCTCTTATTCCGCTCAACATCAGATCTCAGAAGTCAATGCTCAAAATGCAGGCTCTGAGCGGTAAGCAGGCTGAATTACAGCGTCAGTATGGTGACAATAAGGAAGCTTACCAGGAAGCTTTAATGAAGATGCAGAAGGAGAACGGCGCAGGCGGTCTTTCAGGTTGCCTTTTACCTTTCCTTCAGCTGTTCATCATCTGGCCTATCTACCGTATCGTCAGCGGACCTCTTGTCTACCTTTCACAGGTAAGCAAAGAGAATATCCAGTCCATGATCGATCTCGGCAACAGATTCGGTGAAAACGGCATTTTCGACGGAAGGATCAGCGTTGATATTCACATTGGTCTTATCAAGGCTTTAAATGAGAATGCACAGTTCCTTAACGAATGTATCAACCAGGGATATATCAAGCTCGATCAGATGATCGACCTTCACTTCCTCGGTTTGGATCTTACAGTTACTCCTGCATGGAATCCCTTTGAGATCGCAAAAGATCCCAAGACATATCTTCCCATGCTCATCATCCCGGTCCTTGTAGTTATTACAAACATTGTTGTAATGCAGCTCTCCAAGATCATGAAGCCGGGCTGGAAGGAAGAAGAAGAGGCTAAGAAGCGTGCCAAGAAGAATCCCGCAAGAGCAGGTCAGGCCGGTGACGGCAAGGGCGGCGCTGAGGATATGGCTCAGAACTCAATGAAGATGATGAACTGGATGATGCCTATCCTTATGCTCGTTACAACATTTACGATGCCTGCTGCAATGGGTCTTTACTGGGTTATTTCAGGTCTTATGAGCATCATCACAAGCGTTATCGTTTACTACATGTTCACCAAGCCTTATGAAGCAAAGAAGGCTGAGATCGAAGCAAAGAAGGATGCTGTTTTCAAGAAGTCCGCAAAGGCTGCTCTCGCCGGTGCTAACGATGACGTAAAGGCAGAAGACTCAAAGAAGAACGGCAAGAAAAAGAAGAACTAATATTGGCTCGAAGGAGGCCTTGTACATATGGAAAAGACAGTAATCAAGACAGGCAAGACAGTAGATGAAGCAATTGAGGCAGCTCTTTCCGAGCTCGGTTGTACAAAAGAGCAGGCAACGATCGAGGTTGTTGAAGAAGGAACAGAAGGCGGTTTTCTCGGTTTAGGCAGAAAGGACGCTGAGGTTAAGGTTACATTTAATTCAGAGGAAGCAGGCGAGAGCGCAGTTCCTGCAGCAGAGTCTGATGATACATATTTCGGTGACGATGAGAGCTTTGAAGGTGACGCTGTAAGCGAAGCTGAAGATGCTGCTGCAAATTTCGTAGCTGAGGTTCTCTCAGGTATCGGTATTCACGGCAACATGGATTCCTACAGAGAAGACGACACGATCTTCATCTCTGTTACAGGTTCTGACTGCGGTGCCGCTATCGGCCGTCACGGTGAGACACTCGAGGCAATCTCTTACATGACAAATCTCATTGCTAACAAGCACAGCGAGCAGAGAGTTCATGTTTACCTTGACGTCGGAGGATACAGAAAGCACAGAGAGCAGGTCATCAAGGGTCTCGCTGACAAGGCAGTATCCAAGGTAAGACGTTCCGGACGCAAGGTTACAATGGAGGCTATGAGCCCCGCTGAGAGAAGGATCGTTCACTCTTATCTCCAGGAAGTAAAGGGTGTAACAACACACAGTGAAGGTGTTGAGCCCAACAGATGCGTTGTTGTAACTCCTGAAGAGAAGAAGTAATTCTCTTTAGTTTCTTACTCGGATTATCACGGGCATTTCTTGATGTATTCGTATGATGACGAACCTATCTGTGCCTGCTCCACGCCGGCCGGAATATCAGGCATAGCTGTTATCCGCATATCGGGTAACGGTTGCTCACTCCTTGCCGATAAATGTTCGGTCATATTAAGGAGCAGCGGTGATTATTCAAGGCTTTCTGAGATTCCCGGTTATACATGTGCATTCGGATATGTTAAGGATCCGTCAAACGGCATCAAGGTAGATGAGGTTATCTTCACTCATTTTGAAGCACCACATTCATACACGGGCGAGGAGATGGTTGAGATCTCTTCCCACGGATCAGGTGCGGTCAAGCAGGAGATATTAAAGTGCCTTGGCATGTCTGGAATAAGGATGGCTTATCCCGGTGAGTTTTCCAGAAGAGCATTCATAAACGGCAAGATGAGCCTTGCTTCCGCAGAGGCGGTTATGGATGTCATCAATTCAGAGACAGAAAGACAGCTCGAAGCTGCAGGAAGCCTTATGTCAGGCAAACTTGCAGAAGAGATCGATTATATCGAGAAGACACTTTACGATCAGGCAGCGATGCTTGAAACATTCACTGAATTTGATACCGAAGATCCTTCCGAAGAGGATTCTAAACTTGAGACAGTTAAGGATAATCTCAGTGACTGCCACGACAGGCTCACATCTCTCTGCAAGGGATACGGCAAGGGCAGGATCTTATCAGAGCGTTTGCGCGTAGCACTTCTGGGACTTCCCAACAGCGGCAAGAGCACACTTTTAAATACGCTTACGGGTTTTGACAGGGCTATCGTAACAGAAGTTGCGGGAACCACCAGAGATACTATCGAAGTTCAGCTCAACATTAACGGTATTCCCGTTACTCTTATCGATACGGCAGGCATCCGTGAGACAGATGATATCATCGAGTCGATGGGCATAGGCAAGGCTTACGAAGCTGGCAGGGGTGCGGACATGATCTTCTACATGATCCCGCCTGACATGACCGCCGAAGAAGCTTATTCGGGAGTTATGGGTATTGCCGGCGACTGCGATACTGTTATAGGAGTATTCTCCAAGAGTGATGCCGGCGAGAATCCCGAAAGAAAAGAGATAGAACAGAAACTTGAAGACCTTGGCTTAAAGGACTTTATTTCCATAAGTGCAGAAGAGGACCTCAACATCGACAAGCTCGAAGATGCCATCATCGACTACTATAACGAGCTTGGCGGCGGTGCTTCCGAGGGACTTCTCATCACCAACAGCAGACACTATTCAAAGTTCTTAAAGGCATCCAAAAAGCTTGCTTTGGCTTTGGATGCATTGGATAACGGTCTCGGCACCGAAGTATGCGCTTCAGCTTTAAGAGCGTGCCTCGACGAGATCGGCGAGGTAACAGGAAAGACTGTATCTGCAACTCTTGCAGACACTATTTTCTCAAGATTCTGCATAGGTAAATAAATGACTATCCGTGAAGCTTTAGAGTTGGAGAGAAGCTTTGAAGCGGGAACATTTGATGTTGCCGTTGTAGGAGCAGGTCATGCCGGATGCGAGGCTGCACACGCCTGTGCAAAACTGGGCCTTGATACCATTCTTTTCACGCTTTCATTGGACAGCCTTGCAAATCTTCCCTGTAATCCTTCCATCGGAGGAACTTCCAAGGGTCAGCTCGTAAGAGAGATCGATGCGCTGGGCGGCATAATGGGAATAATGGCAGATAAGTGCGCTGTCCAGATGCGTATGCTCAACCGTTCGAAAGGACCTGCAGTTTATTCTCCGAGAGCTCAGGAAGACCGTGCAATGTATTCGGTCGAGATGAAGCACTTTCTCGAAAACCTTCCGAATCTCACATTAAAGCAGGCTCACATCACAGGGCTTCTGACAGATGACGAAGGTAAAGCATCAGGTGTTATCACTGACGGCAAAGCAATCTACAGAGCAAGAGCTGTTGTTATATGTTCCGGTACATACATGGAATCGAGAACGATAAAGGGCGAAGTTATAGTCGAGAGCGGACCTGACGGACTTCCGAGATCTGTCGGACTATCTTCTTCCTTGAAGTCACTCGGCATTCCGCTTTTGAGATTCAAGACAGGAACTCCCGTAAGAGTCAATTCAAATTCCGTAGACTTTTCGCAGATGACAAGACAGGACGGTGAGGATGATATCCCGCCCTTCTCATACAGAAACGAGATGGAAGGAAAGCTCGTGGCACCTGTTGAAGATCAGATTCCCTGCTGGTCTGTCTGGACGACGGAAGAGACTAGGAAGGTCATATCGGACAACATGGACAGATCACCGCTTTACAGCGGCGAGATAAAGGGAATAGGTCCCAGATACTGTCCTTCCATAGAAGATAAATTCATGAGATTCAAGGATAAGACAAGACACCAGATTTTTGTCGAACCGATGGGCCGCCATACAAACGAGATGTATCTTCAGGGGTTCTCCACGAGCCTTCCCGAAGAGATCCAGGAGAAGATGGTAAGGTCTTTGCCCGGTCTTTCGGAGGCGAAGATACAAAGAGCCGCTTACGCTATCGAATACGATCTCGTGGATCCTTTGTCCGTAAGAGCAAGTCTTGAATCCAAGATCGTACCGGGTCTTTTCACGGCAGGACAGATCAACGGTTCATCCGGTTATGAGGAGGCTGCTGCACAGGGAATCGTAGCAGGCATAAACGCTGCGATGAAGTGCCTTGGCAAAGAAGCAGTGATCATCGACAGATCACAGGGATATATCGGCGTCCTCATTGATGACCTTGTAACCAAGGGAACCAACGAGCCTTACCGCATGATGACTTCACGTGCGGAATACAGACTGTTCCTAAGACAGGACAATGCCGACGAGAGACTTACGCCTGTAGGTCATGAGATCGGTCTTATAAGTGATGAGGTTTTCGCAAAGTTCGAAGCAAAGACCGAAGCCATCGCAAGCGAGACCGAAAGACTTAAGAAGACTTATGTCGCACCGACGGAAGAACTCGGAGAGCTTCTTGATAAATGCGGACAGACACTGCCGAAATCAGGAGAGAGCCTTGCAGATCTTATCAGGCGCCCGGGAGTAACTTATGATCTTCTCGCACCTGTTGATAAGGCACGGAAGAAGCTTCCGCGCAACGTTACTTTCGCATGCGAGACCAACATCAAGTACGAAGGTTATCTCTCGCTCGAAAAAGAGAAGATCGAGAAGTTCAAGAATCTCGAGAAGATAAGGATCCCTGAAGACATCGATTATTCGCTTATTAAAGGACTCAGGCTCGAAGCGACACAGAAGCTTACTGCTATGAAGCCTGAAAATGTCGGAAGAGCATCGAGAATATCGGGCGTATCGCCTGCAGACTGCGAAGTGCTTCTGGTCTATCTCGAACAGTTAAGAAGGAGACATGATAATGGCTGACGGTTTGTTTCCTAAAAGGAAGCCTCTTACAAAAGATGACATAAAGCGTTTAAGAGAGAGCCTTCCCAAGAAGGTCGAGATAAGTTCCGAAGGAACTAAGATAACGGAGCATGGTGAAGAGCCCGCAGATGTTGCACCTATCCTTGAATCTCATTCCGATGAGATAAGCGTGCCTTTGTCAGCAGAAGAGATACGTGCCTTCCAGGTGTATGCATCCATGCTCAAGGAGAAGAACAAGGTAATGAACCTTACCGCCGTTGACGACGATAAGGGAATCGCCATGAAGCATTTTATAGATTCACTTACGCTCTGCCCTTATATCCGCGAGGAAGAGACCAGGGCAGGCAACGGAAAGCAGCTGACATTCATCGATGTCGGTACAGGTGCGGGTTTTCCCGGCCTTCCGGTCAAGATATCATGCCCGGAGCTTTCTGTAACGCTCATGGATTCGCTTGAAAAGCGTCTCAAGTTCCTGGATGAGGTGATTACCGCATTGAGTCTTAAGGACTGTACTACGGTGCACTCAAGGGCTGAAGATGCCGGCAGGAATAAGAAGTTCAGAGAGAAATACGATATCGTCACCGCAAGAGCTGTTGCAAAGCTCTCCGTGCTTGCCGAATACTGTCTGCCTTTGGTTAAGGTGGGCGGCGTTTTCCTGGCCATGAAGGCGCATTCTGAAGAAGAGGAAGCTGAAGGCTCAAAGGCAATTGCTCTTTTGGGCGGCACGATCGAGAAGACAGATACGTTCAAGCTCCCCGGAACCGACATGGAGAGAACTATCATCGTTGTAAGGAAGATCCGTCCCACTCCCGCAAGATTCCCGAGGAAAGCGGGCACACCTTCCAAAACCCCCATAGCCTGATATAAGGACATTTGTGCTATATATTATAATTATATACGCGCGCACGCGTTTACTTATGGTATAATACTTTAGTTTGTAGAATTATATCTATTAACTAAAGTATTCTAATTACCCGTGAATAGTGCTTTTCGCGGGCGGAGGCGACAAATGGCAGACAGCGACGACAAGAAACAGGCCAGGCTTCAACAGGAAGCCGAGATGGACGAGGTCTTCAAGTCAGAACAAACGACAATAGTTCCGGTTGACTTAGACGGCGAGATGAAGAAGTCCTTCATCGACTACGCAATGTCGGTTATTTCCGACCGTGCTCTTCCGGATATCAGAGACGGACTTAAGCCGGTGCACAGAAGAATCCTTTATTCAATGTTTACCCAGGGTTTCACACCTGATAAGCCGTACCGTAAGTGTGCTACCACGATCGGTGACGTATTGGGACGTTTCCATCCTCACGGTGACGCATCCGTTTACGATGCTCTCGTAAGACTTGCACAGGATTTCTCCCTCAGACATCCCCTGGTTGACGGACACGGCAACTTCGGTTCTTTGGACGGAGACCCGCCGGCAGCTTACCGTTATACAGAGGCAAGGCTTGAGAAGATCGCTCTCGAGATGATGAGAGACATCAACAAGAACACTGTTGATTTCAGACCTAACTTCGATGAACACGAGATGGAGCCTGTATCGCTCCCTTCACGTTTCCCGAACTTCCTCGTTAACGGTGCGGTAGGTATCGCTGTAGGTATGGCTACTAATATCCCGCCCCACAATCTCGGTGAGGTTATCGATGGATGCATCATGATGATGAACAATCCTGACGTTACAGTCGATGAACTCATGACTGTCGTTAAGGGACCTGATTTCCCGACAGGCGGTGCCATTCTCGGAACATCAGGCATCCGCGAAGCTTATCTCACTGGTAAGGGCCGTATCATGGTCCGTGCACATGCAGAGATCGAGGAGCACGCGGGCAGAACAAGGATCATCGTTCACGATATTCCTTATGCCGTCAACAAAGCAAGACTCATCGAGCGTATGGCCGATCTCGTTAAGGAGAAGAAGGTCGAGGGCATCTCCGGATTAAGAGATGAGTCCGACCGTAATGAGCAGGTACGTATCGTTATCGAGCTCAAGAAGGATGCCAACGCTGATGTCGTTCTCAACCAGCTTTACAAGAACTGCTCCCTCCAGGATGCATGCTGCGCCAACATGCTTGCACTTGTACCTGATGCCGAAGGCAAGCTTGAGCCTAAGCTCGTAGGCCTTAAGGAAGCTCTCTATTACTACATCAAGCACCAGGAAGATGTCGTTACACGCCGTACCCAGTACGATCTCGAAAAGGATGAGGCCAAGAAGCATATCGACGAAGGTCTTCTTATCGCGATGGACTACATCGACGAGATCATCGCCATCATCAGATCATCACGTACCGAGGCTGAGGCCAAGGTCCGTATGTGCGAGAGATTCGGTCTCTCCGACAAGCAGGCACAGCACATCGTTGATATGAGACTCGGACGTCTCACAGGACTTGAAAGAGAGAAGCTCGAAGCAGAGATCAAGGCTCTCACGGAAGAGATCGAGTATTTTCACAGGGTTCTTTCCGACAAGACACTCCTTGATGACATCATCAAGACTGAGATGACCGATATCAAGAACAAATTTGCTACTCCGAGAGTATCTGAGATCATCAACGGTTCTTTCGAAGACATCGATGATGAGTCCCTGATCGCTGAAGAAAATATCGTTGTAACTCTCACACACTTCGGTTACATCAAGCGCCAGAGAGTAGATACCTACAAGGCTCAGCACAGAGGCGGAAGAGGTATCTCGGGCCAGTCCACAAGAGAAGAGGACTACGTTGAGAAGATCATCACGACCACAACTCACAAGTTCCTTCTCTGCTTCACCAACACAGGCCGTGTATTCAAGATCAAGGGATACAAGATCCCTGAGACCACATCACGTTCTGCAAGAGGTACTGCTCTGGTCAATCTCCTGAACCTCAATGACGGAGAGACAATAAGGAACATCATTCCGATCGACAGCTTTGAGGAAGAGGATCTCTATCTCACAACTGTTACCAGATTCGGTGTTATCAAGAAGACATCTATCGATAAGTACACCAACATCAATAAGAACGGTCTTATCGCTACCAAGATCCGTGAAGGAGACAGCGTTGTTGCCGTTCAGCTCACAAGAGCAGGACAGGAAGTCATCGTTGTAAGTGCGGCAGGTAAGTCCGTAAGATTCAACTCCGATGATGCACGTGACATGGGCCGTGGCGCTACAGGCGTAAGGGCTATGAAGCTTGCTGATGACGACGAAGTCGTAGGCATGGAGCCTGTTGATCCTTCACGTGAGATCCTTGTTATCTCCGAGAAGGGTTACGGTAAGAGAAGTAAGATCGACGATTACCGTGTACAGAGCAGAGGCGGTAAGGGTATCATCACATACAAGGTATCCGAGAAGACAGGCAGACTCTGCGGTACTGTATCGGTTACTGACGATGACGATCTCCTTATCATTACGAGCCAGGGCGTAATCATCAGAGTAAGAGCCAATGAGATCCCTACGCTCTCCAGAGCAACATCGGGTGTTAAGCTCATTAAGGCAAACAATGCAAGCGTCGTTGACTTCGCTCTTACAGACAGGGAAGAAGACGAGCCCGAGGAAGGTGAAGAGGGAATTGAAGGTGCTCCTGTAACAGAAGGCGCTGAAGTTCCTGCTTCCGAAGACGGCCTGAGCCCTAATGCTTCAAAGGTTCAGGAGTTCGCAGATACACTTGCAGCCGAGATAGAAGCAGAAGGTCTTGCCGAATCAGACGACGGCAAAGACACTGAAGACGGGGATAACAACGACTGATGAAGATTAGCAAGGTTACAACATCTTTGACAAAGGCCGTAGCGGGTTTTACCGTTGCGGTATTTGCCATTTGTTTCTTTGCCTTATTTATTCTTCCGTCAGGTTCTGTTAATGCTGTTGTCGGACAGCCTGATATCCCGGTCCCCGCTTTAAGTGACGTTCACTGCGCATCTTACTGCGTTTACGACAAAACAACAGGCTATATCGTTATCAGCATGAATCCTGATGACCGCATCTATCCGGCCTCAATGACCAAGATAATGACATGCCTTTTAAGTCTTGAACTTCTCGACACATCGGCAAAGCTTGAAGTCAGTGCATCTGCGATGGAAGGACTTGATGCCGATTCCTCGCTCATGGGAATCCTTGAAGGCGAGAAGGTAAGGGTTAGCGAATTGCTCTACGGACTCATGCTCCCTTCGGGTAATGACGCAGCCAATGTTTTAGGCGAAGGCTGTGTTGATGCTTTCTTTCAAAAGTATCCTGCAGGAGGTTCTGCAGTCAATAAAGACGGAGTAAATGCCCAGTATCTCATCGATACGATGCACGATACGCAGGAGCATATCCTGTCATCACGCAAACTAGAAGCTTTTGCGCTTCTTATGAATCTTCGTGCTGACACATTGGGATGCAAGGGCACACACTTTATAAATGCGTGCGGCCTTCCTGACGATAACCACTATACGACTGCTTATGATCTTACCTTGATCATGTCTGCAGCATCTGAGATCGATGATTTCAATACGCTCATCAGTGCCCCTTCACATGTTTTTGTTGCAACCAACAGACATAAGTCGGATGCATGGAGCTATGTTAAGAATTCCAATTATCTGCTGTACGATCCATGGCTTGCATCAAAGACAGCCAACGGTACTGATTCACATCTTTCCGCTGTTATCGGAGGAAAGACTGGTACCACATCCCAGGCGGGTAAGGGACTTACGATCTCCACCGTTTGTGAGAACGGCCATGAGCTCATGATATCGATCTGCGGTATCCCTCAGGACTATTATTTTTATACTACTATGTATCTTGCATCTGTGACGGCATACGGCAACCTTGCATGCTGGGAATCAGATCCTGTAACAAGAGTATATGGAACAACGGGCGATTACAGATGGGTAAATGCACCTATGTCTGAACAGCCGGAATTCGATCCGCTTATCAATCCGGGCGATGAGCCGACTGGTTTCAGTCTTGTGACGGAGACTCCGACACCTTCACCGGTACCGGCTGAAGATTTGGAAGACATTGAGCAGGTCGAGACAGGAGACAACCTTGAACTCTTTATCAGGCACAATCCTGTAGTAGCCGGAGTGATCGGAGGACTGATGCTTCTTATTACTATATTGAATATAGTATTGTGGATCCGCATCAACCGCATCAAACACTCAGCTGTAAGAAGAGCCAAAAAGTTACAGACAAAGAAGAATTAACTAATTAAATACGGGGGCTTCGGCCCTCGTTTTTAACCTGTTATTCCTTATGCTCCGAAATGCTCTAAAATTTAATCGAATAAAGGGTTTTAAGGACTTTTGAAAAAATTTTCAAAAACACGAAAAAAGTTCTTGACTTAATTCTTTCTGTGGTATATCCTTTACAAGCACTTTGACGGAGGCACAACAAAAAAGCGCCTCAGGAACAAAGAAAAGCGCGGATCTTGAAAATTGAATAGAATGCAAAACTTGAAGTAAAACGGACCTTTTTCAATTCTAAGAATTGAGTTTTTATTAAAGTAATTTGAGCCAAATGGCTCTCAAAGATTTA
>Ga0326512_10000099_pt1 | contig 69256 bp, 114 predicted proteins | sample 1_2617_0518_D_FD_203652 | JGI IMG/M metagenome (GOLD analysis project Ga0326512, IMG submission 203652) | Bovine rumen microbial communities from UC Davis, California, United States - 1_2617_0518 | ecosystem: Host-associated > Mammals > Digestive system > Stomach > Rumen | place: USA...
CTTCCGATCTTAAAGTCAATAAAAAAATGGAGCTTATATAGAAAACTCCATTTAAAATCTATTAAACTAATTTATTTACTTCTTTTTGTACTTCCTTGTAGTTGTAACCTGCCTTTTCTAATGCTTTCTTTCTAGCTTCTCCATTTCCCCATTTGCCGTCAATTACTTCTTTAGCAATTTCTTTAATAGATTTTTTATTTTTTAATAATCTATTAACTTCATCTTGTACCGTTCTATAATTATATCCTGCTTTTTCTAATTTCTTTTTACGTTCTTCTCCAGTACCCCATTTACCATCTATTACTTCTTTTGCTATTGTATTTATTGATTTTTTATTATTTGAAGAACTTGTATTATTTTCTTTTACATAAGTTACATAAGCACATTTACCCCAATTGGTCCAGCCTCTTGTTTTAGCAATTGTTTTTATTATTCTAAAAGTTCCACCTGATACAGTACATTCATAAGTGTATTTTTCGCCATCATATACTCCAATATGTCCATCCATCCAAACAAGTAAACCTTTGATATTTGGAATAGATGAAATCTTTCCTTTTTCTGTACATTTATTATACATACCATTAGCTGATAGATCATATTTAGAATTATACTTTACATTTCCAAAGCCACCAAATAAGTAACATTTTATTAATCCAACGCAGTCATAAGCATAAGTATATTTACCTACTGCATTTCTTGCATTTCTTCTTCTTTGCTCTGTTCTGTAAAATGATGGATATTGTTTTATTTTATATTCTACCAATGAAGACGTGAGTTTTTGCCCATAAGTTCCATAAATATAATAATTAGAATTTTTATAGCACTTAATTGTATTCTCTAATAATCCTATATTAGTTAACATACTTATTCCTCCTCTTCTATAATTTCTATTTCTTCACTTTCCATATCAGATTGCAACATTATTTCTTCTTCTGATACTTCCATTTTTTCTTCTTCCATAATTATTCTCCTTCACTTAAACTTTGGATTTTTTTTAACAAATCATGTATAAAGTTTGCTCCTCTGCTTATTAATATACCTGTAAATACACTACCTAATACAGGAATAAAAATATTTAATTTTAACAATTCAAATAAATCTGCTTTAGTTGCTACTGCTAAAATTATACTTAATATTAAAGCTCCTAATCTATTCCAGTTAAATTTACCTTTTTCCCATATCATTTTTAAATTCTCCCATATAGCTTCTGCTAATATAGATAAAATAATTAATTGTATCATCATCATTTCTCCTCCTTTACTGGTGGCAATTTTAATGTTTCATCCACCAAAATATTTACACCATGATTTCCTCCTAAAGCTGTATATTGTGAAAATAAATCTGTCAAACAACTTCTTGCATAATCTGGTAAATATCCTACTTTTTGATAACTTTCACATTTACTTACAATTTGCGAACGCAATAAAATCATCATAGAAGCTTTCATTGCTTCATTGTTAATCTTATTGTCTTTTAATTGTTCATTTGTTTCTTTATTTTGCTTACTTTGTTTATATGTTGAATACATCTGAGGGATTGCCATGCACAATCCTGTTATTAAAGCTGTGCCTATTGCTTCCATAATTACTCTGCCTCCTCTACTGTATTTTCAGTTGGTTCTTCTGCTGGTTCGTTTTCTATTGGAGTATTTTTTTCGTCTATCTTGTCATTTATTTCTGCTAAATCCTCCACAGTTAGTACATTTTTTTCATACCAACCCGTAGCATTAAGAATTATTTGATAGTCAGCCATCTTTCCTACTGCATCTAATAATCCTTTTTTAATAAATTCTCTTAAAATAAACATCCTTTAACTCCTCCTTTCCTATACATTTCCACCAAGTGATATTATTGCATTTGTTAAACTGTCTATTACTGTTTGCAAATCTCTCACATACACCATATCCATAGTAGCAGGTGTTTCATCTGGACTTGATATATGTGTTACAGTTTTGTATGTCTTTATCTTTTTAATTTGCTCCCATACTGCTTGTTGTTCTTCTGTGTATGGGTCTATTACTTCTTCTGCTAATGGTACTTCAAAAGTTATTGGATTTTCAGTTAGCCATGTCTTTAATTCACTCGTATTTGTTATAATATTAGGAACATGCATTCCTAATTGCCCTGCAGTTAAATGATTTATCCAACAATTTGCCATATCAGAAGTTCTTTGATTTGATGGTGCCCCTTTTAATTTATCAGCAAGAACAAAAACCTCTGTATCATTTGTGGCTCGTTTTATTTCATCATCACTATATAAGAAACAGCTGAAATTAGTTGTACTTAAATTTGAATTATAAATAAATTTGCTCATTAATTGGCTTCCATCTAAAGTAAATTGTTTTCTAACATGATGTATTCCATCATCTGCTAGATAATCGCCTTCTGCTAATACCTGTCCTTGTGCTAATGGGAATGATATGTTTTGTTCTGCATGGGTTATATAATCTGTTTTTGTAGAGCCTAGTTCTAGTTGCAACTCTAAAATATAATTAGTGAAAACATATCCGCTTCCTATATATAATCTTATTCCATCTATTGTACCAGATAAATCATTATATGTTACAGGTAATGATTGTGCTGTTGGATTTTTTATACTTGCTCCATTACTTCTTAATTGTATATTAAAGTTATTATTTGAAGCTGTACCACTTGTTACTTTAGACAAAACATAATTCGTTCCATTTTTGCAATTAATTGGAGATTTTAAAGGAATTTCTATTCCGCCACTACTAGAAGCCGTGCCATTTATAATTATTTTTCCATCTTTAACACTATAAGTTAATCCTAAAGATGTTGTTTGTACTTTATCTTGTAAGCCTAAAAAATTCTTATTCTGTACTTTTTCATTAATATTTCCACAACCGTATGGACTGTAAGGGGTGACAACTGACCCTAGTTCCAGTTTTGGTTTTATACTATTTATTATATTTGACGTCATAGTTTCATTGTCAATATATATTGTATATTTTATATATTCTGTGTTTTGTCCTGTTGTAAAAGTTAAATCTTGGTTTACTATACTTTCTTTTCTTGGAGAAATAAAATTTTTGTTTTGGCTATATTCATAAATACGCAATCTATTATTATTTGTTATGTTTGCTCTATCTATTGAAAAACTATAAATTGTATTTGGGTTTACTTTAATAAAATCAATTGCTCTCCAATTTGTGTTGTTGTTCACATAATTCCCAGTTGCATCTATTGCACCTTGTTCACCATTATCTTTATCAAACAAATTCACATTATCTCCAGTTCTATGAATTTGTTGTGTGTAATCTGGATTAGGGCTTGCTCCGTTTGTATATTTCTCCCATTCTGTTTTGCTATTTCCATATTCTAATTGAACTTTTATTTCAGAATTTGTAAATGTGTTTTTATTAACATACAAACGTATTCTATAATATTTGTTGCTATCTAAAGTAACTTGTCTTGTTTTACCAATATTTGATTTGAATTGTATTTCAACTAAAGTAGAAAAATTAATATTATCGTCACTTTGTTGTAATAGAATACTAGCATTACCACTATCTTTATCTGTATAACCTGAAATTTCAAGCCAAAACATAGCTCTCCCACTATTAGTTTTAAAACTATCAAAGAAAAAACTGTTAGCGCTTGTATTTGTTCCATTGATTTTTATAATTCCATCTTCTACAGTAAATGGTAATCCATCAATTACTTTTTCTTCTGATGTTTCTAAACTAGCTAGGTTTTTCCCTGTTGTAGTATTCTGCCAGCTCTTACCTATTAGCTTTGGTTCTCTTATTTTTGCTTTTGCACTATCGCTTAAGTCTATACTTTCCCCACTTGCTGGAGCTGTTAATTGGTTTTCTTTATCGTCTTCTAAGTCTTCTTGCAATTCTTCTACAATCCCATTTAATTCACTTAAAAAATATTTTTTTTCTATTTTTTTTGTTGTTTCTTCTGAAGCATCTACAATCACTAAGACATCATCATCTTCTGCCTCAGTTATCGCTTCTAATTCAGATATTTTTTTAGTAGCCAAATATCATCATTCTCCTTTCATTTTTAAACTATTAAATTGTAAAGTTCATCTTTTTTTTATAAATCTTTTGCTTTTTTTATTTATGATGCTAACCAGCCAGCGGCTTCTGCTGCTGCCCAATTGCTCAATCCTTGTGCTGTTGATATTTGTGTCGTTGAAAAACCAATTGTACTTAGTTTCTTTTGCCCAGTAAATGCCGATGTTACTGTTGGCAATAATCCTAATATTGCGTTCAATGTATTATTATCTAGATTTGCACAACTAGAAAACATAAAACTTAAACCTTGATTTCCAGATGCTTTTTCGAAAGACCAATTGCTACCAAATGTGATAGTTCGCAAAGAGTCACAATGTTGAAACATCGAACGGAATGAAGTTACTTTTTTTGTATTAAACGTAGATACATCTAAAGTTGGTATTACTAAACAATATTGAAACATATATTCCATATTTGTTACATTTGATGTATTATAATTTGTAAAATCAACATCAGTTAATTTTTTACAATATGCAAACGCCATATACATATTTGTTACATTTGATACATTAATTTTACCCACACTTTGTAAATTAACACAATTATAAAACATATTATCCATACTTGTTAAACCAGTAGAATCTATATCATCAATACTTATAATACTTCCTTTCAACTTAATATCACTTGTAAGAGAGTTTGATAAAGTTAAATCAATTTTTGTATTATTGTCACTACTACTAGCTACATTTACATCAGCATTTGCATAATTTGTTACATCTACTGTTCCATTTTCTGTTATGGTTATTGTTCCACTAGGTATCATTCCTTCATAATTGCCTTCAATTCCTAAAATATTAATACCGTTTTTTTATATTTTCAGGTCTTATCTTATTGTTCTTTTCTGTTAATATATTTTTTATTTTTGTATTTAATATATCCATTTATTTTCCTCCTAATATCCAGTTATCCAACCTGAATCTATTAAATCTTGATAATTTGATAATGTTTGACATACTTCTACTTGACTTGCAGTTAAACCTATGTATTTTAAATTTCTAAAAGATGTAGAAAGTGATGTTTTTGCTGTTGTACATAATTTTAATATATCATTTAGCGTTTCATTTGATAATTTAGGGCAACCATAAAACATATTATTAAATCCATTACCGTTTATTTTTGATAGTAAAAAATTATTTCCAAAATTTATGGTTTCTAAATTTGGGCAATTCATAAACATATTTCTAGTTTCTGTTAAACTATTAGAATTAAATGAAGATAGGTCAACATTTTGTAATTTAGCACAAGTACTAAATATACCATATGTTGTTGTAATATTTTCAGTATTATATATATTTTTAACTTCAATTAAATTTTCCATATTTGTTAATAAATAGACTAAACTAGTTATATTTGATACATCTAAATTTTCTATTTTTGTTATAAGATTTGAAAAAGTTGAATTTGGAATTGTATTTTTTATACTTAAATCAAATGTAGTTACTACTTCTATATTTACATTTGCATTTACATAATTTGTTACATCATATTCTCCGTTTTCGGTTATATTTAATGTTCCAGTAGGTACGATTGTATTTTCTAATATATCATCTAAATCATCAGTTGCTTCCGAATATTCTTCATTTGTTAATTTTCCAGTTGTTATATCTGCTATTTCATTTGGAAAATTTTCTGCTTTTATTGTTTCACTTGAACCTGTTTTAGCTCTTATAGCATTTGCAATTGCCGTAAATAATTGGGTTAAATTCATTAATATTCGCCTCCAATCGCATCCGTTATATGACTATCTATATAATCATCACAATGTTGTTCCATTGCTGCTATATCTTGATTAGTCCAATAATCAGTTCCTCTTATTGGAGTATAACCATCTTGTCCATCAACTCCGATTAGTTCCGATTTGTTCCATCTCTTCCGTTTGTACCATTTTGACCATTCGTTACAGTAAACGTAGTTGTCGTTCCATTTGTATATGTTATAGTATATGTATCGACTAATCCGCTTGTGCCTGTTTTAGATGTATTCGCAATTCCGTTTCCTGTTTCTCCTGGATTACCTGGATCTCCGTTTTTCTCCTTTAGCACCATCGTTCCCGTCTCTACCATCACTTCCATTTAACAAAGAAATAACTCTAGTTCCGTTTTTATCTGTTATAGATATATCATATCCACTAGCTGTCTGTGTTTCTGTGATAGTTGGAGATATTCCATCCGCTCCTGCTTGACCTGGCAAACCATCGCTTCCATCTTTTCCGTCTTTACCATTTGAAATAGTAATTGTATTCGTTCCACTTATATCAGTTATTTCTAAATCATATCCATCAGTAGTTTCTATTGTTCTTATAGTAGGTGAAAAACCATCTCGACCATCTTGGCCATCTGTCCCATTTTCTCCATCAGAAATATGAATTACTTTTTGATTCCCTTCTTTATCAGTTATAGTAATAGTTGCTATGTTTTCTACTTTTATCGCATCTATATCCATTGTTTCTACTTTAACTATTTCTGATTCTAAAACTTCTATTGCTTCCTCCATAGACGATTTTTCTTCAGGAGTTATTTCGCCTTCCACATTATGATTTATATTGAAATGTAAAGGTTCTTCAACGCTTCTAAAATCCTGATCTTCCTTTGTTAGCCATACATATATTTGTACATCTCCGTATTTTGTTATACTTCTTTCTATCTTATATGTATTATTTTCTACTAATCCCCATTTTACTCCTTCTTCTGTAACAAAGGCAATTTTTTTATTAAAATCTTCATATTTTTCTGGAACTGTTAAATATATAGTTTCTACATCATTTTCATTTTGTGTATTTTCTGCATTTTTTATAATTAATTCTCTATTTTCTTTTACTATTATTACCATTCTTAGTTATCCCCCCTTTATATTTCTATTTCCTTTAATTTTATTATAACATAGGGAAAATAAAAAAGAAAGATAATATCCAAAAAATATCATCTTTCTAATTCATTAATTTTTCTTATAATCTCTTCGTTTTGCTTTACGATTTTTTCTAAATATTCATTCGTTTGTCTTTGAAGTTCTCTATTTTGTTTTTCTAATACTTGATCTTGCATATTTAGATGTTGTAAAATAGTATCATTATCCACTTGACGTATATTAAGATTGTAGTCCATAAGCTGAATTATTCCTGTAATGATTGCCCACCTATTAAAAAATTCATCATTATTAGCATTGTTATTATTCTTCATTTATTCAACTAACCAACTACACCATATAAATCTATCTGAACAATCAAAACTGTCATAAATCACCCCATCTTCTACTACTGTTATGTGACCAGGCATAGTAACTAAAAAAATACCTCGATTGTAAGTATCAGCAAATTCTCCTAAAGTCATATTAAAATCACAAAATCTTTCAAAATTATCATCTAAAAATCCTTCAATGGATTCTACGCTGTCAAGCATCAAGCCTCTATCTCTTGCATAATCACTTAAAATAGTATATGCTGCTTCCCAGCTAATATTCATAGCTTTACTTAATGCTCGAACAGCACAATCCCATATATCATTAGATTCAGGGTTAGCATTATAAAACATATAACTCATATTACATCATCTCATTTTGAATTTCTTGAACGGTTCTGCGAACCATTTCCATTTCTTCTTGTGAGCCTGCATCTCTTGCTAATTTTCTCATAAAATCTTTTGCAGATTCAAGCATATATTTTAAAGATTTTGTACTATCTTCTCCATATCCTCCACGTCTTCCTTCAGAATATTTATGATAAAATTCATGCATATCATTCAATAATTGTTCTTTTTCGTCATCATATCCCATATATCTTCCTCTACTGTCTCTACCTCTTCTTCCGTAATTACCGTAATTTCCATAATTTCCATCACTATAGCCACCATCACTATAACCTCTGTAGTTTCCATAATTTCCGTACATCATATTCTAAAACCTCCTCTTTTTTTTTATAATATTCTATGTTTTCTAAATCTTTTTGAATGTCAACAAGCTCTCCTAACATTTCAACATTTTCCGCATTAATTCCTTGTTCAAGTATTTCCTTGATTTGTTCGTTAGCTTGTTCTGTTAATTTTTCACATATTTCTTTTTCCAAGATTATTTTACCTCCTTTCAGAGTTTATATTTTTTATTCATTACTCCTTGCTAAATTAAATGTAGCATTTGTAATTATTGGTATTTGAGTTACTATTGGGGTTGCAGGGGTACTTGGTGTTGGTACACTTGATACACTTCCAACTGTTATTGAAGTATTTCCTCTTGGACATACTTTTAATTTTCTATTGAATGATACTGTTTCATAATCATCAGCTGCAGCAATTGTTACTGCTCTAACTGTATCAGGTATTAAAACTCCATCTTCATATAATCCAATAGCTACCACTCCTGCTGTTGCTGAACTAACAGAAGCACTAAAGTTTACATTATAATATCCATTATAATTATTTCCGAATATTTTAAATATAGGATTTCCATTCTCATAATCTAGCCAACCACCATTGCAACAATAAGCACATCTTGTCCTTATATTTGTAGCATCAAATGTTATTGGGCTTGCATTGCTTGCCAATGTTTTTGGTTCATTTATTATAGTTTGAATCATATTTCTTCTCCTTTCATAACTTAAATAAAAGAGGACAAGTCCTTGCTTATCCTCTTTTTAGCAAGTTCTCGTAATCGAGTGTCCTGTAATCAGGTATTTGCTTTTTATTTAATTAAAAGTTTCCATTACAACCACAACCACATCCACTATTATTGCAAGTGAATATCGGAGTTCTTCCATATACTGGAGTTGTAGGTACTGGGCATGTGTTTAATCTGTTATATAATGCATCAACTTCATTAGCAAATCCTTGTGAAATAAATGCGTTTTGAGCTGTTTGTGAAGCTCTTAAATCAGCCATATTAAGTTGTGTTCTTAGATTTGCTATAGTTTCATTCTTAGCATCTATTTCTTGTTGACATAACTTGTCTAATATAGCCTGAGTGTTTGCCGTATTAGTTTGAATTATATCTCTAATACCTTCTTGTAAAGCTGCTCTATCAGCACAGTTTTCAGTTGCTATTTGGCTTGATATTGTTTGAGTTTGAAGTGCATTGTTATAATTTACTCCTGCAATTCCTTCTCTTATATCACATCCAGTTGCTGCAATAGCTGAATTTATTCCATTTAATCCTTGTAATGTAGATATTTGGTTAGTATATCCTTGTTGCATATTTGCCATTTGTCTAGCATTAGCTGCTGTTTCTGCATTTGCAAATCCACTATTTACAGTAGCATTTACTCCTGCAAATCCATTGCATAAATTTGCGTTTACATCAGCACAACAATTACATAATTGTGTACTCAAGTTTTGTACTCCTGTATTAACCGAAGTTAATTGGTTTGCTAATTGCAAAGTATTAAATCCATCGTTAGTATTTTGCATTATTTCCTTTTGACCATTAGATAGCCATGCGTATTCGTTTCCAACTCCGCCACCGAAGCCTCCTCCGAATCCTCCGCCATAGCCACCACCGAAGCCATTATTCCAGCCTCCTAGTGCTAGTAGTAGTAGAATTATCCCATTTTGTTATCATATAAGCTTTTTATCCTATATTTCTATAGCTTACTTATTCGCTATAGGTCGGCATATCTTTTCAATTATTTAACATCTTTCCACGATTTGAAATTTATAACGCTTCTAATTGTTGATCTTGTAACATTAAATAGCTGTGTAAATTCTTTTATTGATATATCATCTTTATGCTTTCTAATAAAATTCACTTTATCATTATTTAATTTAGACCATGAACAGTCTTCACCCATTGTATGCAAGCCGTGTTCAATAGCATGATTTCTATTTTCTTGATTTGTCACCCACTCTAAGTTCGTATAATGATTATTTAATTTGTTACCATCTATATGATTTACCTGTGGTTTATTTTCTGGATTAGGTACATACTTTTCAGCAACGAGTCTATGCACAAATAAATTTTTCCCATTTATCATTACTCTCAAATATCCTTTGGTATTTGGTTGTAGAACTCTTTTATGACCATTATGAATATTTATTACCTCTCCATTTTCAGTTATTTCATAATCTTTTATTGTATATTTCTTTCTTTCCATTTCTATCACCCAACGCTATTATACTCTGTTGGATAATATTTGTCAAATAATTGTCGAGGTCTCGTGGATGGATTATATCTTTTCACCATCTATGCTCTGCCCCTGACTATACTTGGTATAGCCTTCGGTTCGGATTGACATTTCAGTTTTCCCGCTTAATACCTCGATTTAAAGTTGGCAGATTTGTTTACCAACCATCATTTCCAAATCCATCATTGTTATTGTTTCTTCCTGTTAAAAGCGCAACGTCGCTCGCTGATAACCCTCCGTTTGTATCATTATAATTCATATTTTTCCTCCTTCTTTTTAAAAATATATATATAAATCGTTGCAACTTAATTTATATCTATTTAAAAGTATCTTTAAATTTTTTAAGTTCTTCATCATAATTTAATCCACGTTCTTTTAGTACGTTTCTTGCAAAAGTTTCTATTCCTTGATTATCTCCTTTTTCTGCCATATTTATTAAATTTCCAAGCATAGGATTATTTCCTGCTAATTGCTTTACTATTCCTTTAGGAGTTAATCCTTTTAGCATATAATTCTTAATAAAATTTGTTGGATTCATATTTTTTATCCTTTCTTACTTATCTTCTTTATATCATCTGATAAATCTTCTATCTTTCTATCTATTTCTTTAAACTTGTCATTAAATTCTGAAAAATCAATTTTACTAATTTCTTTTTTCAAATCATTCTCTGTTACATACTTAGGTTGTGGTATATTTTCTTCTTCTTGAACAGGTTTATAAACTGTAATTTTACTTGTACCATCTTGTTGTAATTGCTTAGTTATAATTGCAGATCCATCTATCAATGGAAAATAACAAACACTACCATCTAAATTTACATCAGTTGCTTTTACAACATCAATGCTATCTACAGATTTTCCTTGTAAAACTGATTGATTATATTGTGGAATATTAGGGGATAGGGGTTGTTGAGTTTGATTTGTTTGGGGATTTATCTGCGTTGGTTGTATATTTCTAGGTTGTGGTGTTTGATAAGAATAAGCGCCATTGTAAAATGGTGAATTGAAATAAGGATTTCCATAAGGATTATTTGAATAATTCATTTTAAATTCCTCCTAAAATAAAAAAATGGCAACTTTTTAAGTTGCCTATTTGTAAGTATGATATAATAGGCGAATATCTTACTTACAATTTTATTATATAAAATGTTATTTTTTATTTCTAGTACGACTATAAGAAAAAAAATAAAAAAAAGAGAGATTTTTTTATTCTCTCTAAATACCACAATATATTCTTAAACTAAAAGCTATTTTATCTAGCTTTTCTGCTATTCTTGGATTTTCTAATCCTGTTTTCTCATATATTTCATTAAATGTATAATTTTCTTTAAATCTATACTTATATAATAAATATAATATATTATCTCTTTCTTTTAATTTATTTTCAAATTCAATTAATTTATCATCAAATTCATTAAATTTAATAAATTCATCTATATCTGCATAATTAGAGCTTTTACCTTTCCATTGATATAAATCATTAATATCTGCTCTACCTGTCGCAATAAAGCCTGTAAATATAGTTAGCAAAATATTTGCTACTAAATCTAAATTAGTTAAAGCGTAAACGCTTGTAAAAGTCAATGCAGACCAAACAAAACATCTATACCATTTATTATAATGTTTAGGTTGCCCACAAAACATTCTAGTTAAAAAAAATGTTATCATTAAAATTATAATTATGTTAGGACTTATCTTTAAAATAAGTCCTATCATAAAGATAACTAAAGTTTCTACAATGTTGAATAACAATTTAAATAAAAACTTCTTATCCATATCTTACTCTCCATCTTCTGAATAGTACCATAGCCAACTATTTTCTCCACCCATAATAACACCTCCTTATTTTAGATAAGTTAAATAAATTATCATGCATAAATTTATAATCCAAAACATTAGATTAAAGGTTATTATTGAGATGTTTCTTAAAGTTAAACTACGAATTTTATTAGGTTTTTGATGTCTATTCCATAAAGAACAAAACTCTTCGTACTTACTTCTTATATTCTTTCTAAAGAAAAACAATAAACTAAATAGCAAGATTCTATTTAATATTAAAGATACATAATAATCTTTATATGTAATCATTGCTGTTGAATATGTAAACAAAGAAAGTAAAACCAAAATAATTGAAGCTGTTGCAAATAAGAATATATCCGTCACTTGTGCTTTTTCTTTATATAATACTTTTAAATTGACAAAACTCATAAAAGTATAAATAATTTGCAACCACACATCAAAATAAATAATATGCGTTATCAATAAATACTCAAGAATCATTATCCCTATCAATAATAATCTTTTCTCTTTTATGTTTTTGCCTATTATTAAAAATAAAGAAAAATACACAGGTTCAGGTATTTGAACCAAAACTTGATATAAAAATTCCTTCATTTTTCACCTCCGCTCTGCCCGTTCTAATAAATAAAGGAGAAACACGAACGGACTGTGTGTTCAGCAGAGGAGCAACCCTCTACCTATCTCCTTATTTATTTTATTATATCATATTACTATATTATTTTCAAGCTATTTTTTTATATTAAATTTATCTTTAAGTATTTTTTCTTACCATTCCTAATTTCCATCCCTGTGATAAATATTTTTCTGATTCTTGTAATGAAACCATTTTATTTTGAATCCCATTGTTTATCATTTTTTTACCTGAATTTTTTTTACCAATTTTTCGTTTTGTTTCATTAGGTAAACTTTTTCCAAACCAATAAGCTTTTTCACCTTTCAAAGCTTCACTTTGTTTTCTTTTAGTTTCATCAGAAAGAACTTTTCCTTTATTAGCTTTTCTTAATCTTTCTAATGTTTTATCAGAATAAACATTATGTTTTCCTTTGTTCCAAGGAATTTTTCCTTTGTGGGATTGACTTATTTTTTTTCGTGATTCATCAGACATTTTCTTTCCATATAGAAAATGTTTTTCTCCTTTTAATGGTATTCCATAGCTCCTACCTTTTTTCCATCCATTATTTAAATATTTTTGTAACTCTATCTTTTTTATATGTTTATCAATATTATTTTTATTTATCCATACTCTATCTTTAGCTGCATTTTTCATTTTTAAAATAGTCTTTTGTGGGATGCCTCCTTTATTTTTTATAGCGAGATGATAACCTTGCCATCCCTCTTCTTTTCCTCCTGCTGAATTATTATAATAATTTCGACTTGTCGTTGCGTTAAAATGTTTAATCCAATACATTTCTTTCAAATCCAAATCATGCTGATTGGTTTCTACAGTTTCAATAATTTTTACATTAAAATTTTCTTTTCCATATTTATTTAATGCCTCTCTGAACGTTACACCAGAACCTAAATACGAACTATCAAATTTTTCACTTTTATGTTTTCCAATATACTTTTTTCCATTTATTAAATTTGTAGTCTCATAAATATAACCGTACATAATTCCCAACTTTCCCCCAACTAATAAAAATATAGGCAAACGAGTTGGGTCGTCTTTCGATAAGATAGCTACTTCTTATCTAGCCTATATTTATTATAACACATTCAAATATTAATTACAATTATTTTTTTATATTAAACTTTTCCGTTAAAACTTTTTCTATTTTTTTTGTTAAATTATTTATATCATTTTCGTTTCTTACATTAGCTTGTATATTAATCAGACTTCCGTTCCACTTCTATAGTACTATTATTGCCCATTGGAAGCCCACTAACCTTTCCTGCTGTTACATTATCAAAATATTTCATCATACGATTTAATGAATTACTCCATTCTGGTCTTAATATCCATTCACCTTTCTTTAGTAAAGCCAATCCTTCTGATGCTCCATCAAAAATTCCTCCTCCATGGAACATAGGTATCGTTAATTTTTGTCCTTGTTTAATTGCATTTGTTTTCGCTAAAGAAGCATTTGATGATTTAATTTTATTAACAGAGATTCCATATTTCTTTGCAATAGATTCTAATGTATCACCTTTTTTTACTGTGTATGTTATACTTTTCTTGTTTATATTTTTTAATTGTTCGTTTAAAGGATCAACAAAATTGCTCTTATAAGCCTTGTATAAATTTTTAGCTGCTATTACACTATTATCAAAAATTATTTTATTACTTTCAGAAAATGCTTTTATTTTTGAATTATATACTTTTTGTAATGCATTAATTTGATTTTGAGCTTGTCTCTCTAAGCTTTCTTTTTGCTTCTTTTCTTGTTCTTCTAAAGCTGCTATTTGTGCATCTATTTGCGCATCTCTATCAAATTCTGCTAATTTTTTCTTTGCTTCTGCTAAATTCTCAACAGCATCTCTTCCAGTCCTCTGTGACCAATATTCAATTTCATCTAATATTTCTTGTCTATCATTTGCATCTCTTTCTGCTTCTCTTTGTTTTTTAAGAAGATCTATTCTCTTATCTGTTTCTTCCTCTAACGCTTTTATTTTTTTATCTCTTGCATCTTCTATTGCTTTTACTTCATCATCAAGTTTTCCTTTTAAATATTCAAAATATTCTAATTTTAATTCTTTTAATTTCTTAGTATATTCTTGTTGCAATTTTACTCTATCCTCTGTATTCATCCATGTTGCTTCTTTTACTTTTTTCAAATATTTATCATATTCATTTATTCTTTGTTTAGTTACATAAAGCATATCTTTGTTAGAAAGCAGCCCTAATTCTTTTTGCTTTCTAACCCAATGTTCTTCCTCCTCTTGCATCTTCTTTAAAGTCTCTGTAAATTTTTTATATCTTCTATCATATTCTTCTTTTTCTTTTTTTGCTTGAGCTTCCTTTGCTTCTTTTTCTTTTTTTTCTTGTTGTTCCTTAGCTCTCTGTGCTGCACTGCTTGCAGAGCTACTTGTTGAGCTTCCTGAGGAACTTCTTCTTGAACTACCTCCTGAACCACTTGAAACAGATGCAACTGATAATTTTATTTTATCTATTTTTACTATATTAGTATTTAATGTCGAAATAACATTATTTATCTGTTTTCTTGCTCTTTCAGAAAGTCCACTTATATCAGTTCCAAAACTTAATCCTATTGAGCGTAATGCTTTTTGAAAGTTTTCTGCTGTTGCAGTACCCGATAGAAAAGCCGCAGCAACTTTAAGTAATGAACTAGCAGCACCAGCTGATTCTTTTGACATATTTTTCTCTTCATTTGATGAAGCAACTAAAGTTCCATTTAAATCTGCTATAACAATATTTAAAATTTCTTTCGCTGCTTTTTCTTGTAAAGCCGCTTTAGCATCTTCTTTTGCTGCATTGGCTGCATTAATTAACTTTTGTTCATTTATTTGTAATTTTCCATTTACCACGTCTAAATATTCTAGCAAATTATTATCTACTAAATTCTTAAAGGTAGCAGCAGTTATATTCCCAGTTTCGTTTAATTCTTTTTGCGCTGTAGTCAATATATCATATTTAGATTGTAAATTTGATAATTCTACTGACAATTTTTTTGTTATATCTTCTGTTGTTTGCAAAGTATCATTTTGCTTCGTGGTTGTTTCTACAAACTGAGGAAATTTTTCAATAAATAATTCCATCATAGCATCCGCCAATATTTTTGTATCATCTGTACTATTTTTTGCCATATTTTGAAGTTTTTCTAAAGCATCTTTATATTGTTCTGCATTATTTATTGAACCTTCAGGGAAAAGTTCATTAATTTTTATTGAAGCAAGAGTTTCATAATAATCTTTTGTTGCATCATCAGTTTCTTTTACTGAATCTTTTAGTCTATTTAAAGTTTCATTAACCCAATTATAAGTATTTAATACTTCTCTATTTGTTTTATCTACTGTTCTTAATTTTTCTTCCCACTCTGTAAATAATTTTACAGCTTCTTCTATATTAGAATTTTTAAGAGTATATGCCAGTCTTCTTCCTTGTTCCCATTCAGCAAAATCGCCTTCTGGTTCAAGTAATGTCCCACCATATTGTTTTATAATTTTTTCATAATCTTTATCTCCAAAACTTTTTTGAATTTCACTAGGTAAAGAATATTCAACCCCAGCATATTTTTTTTGCTCCATATTTTTTTTCTTTTCTTCCAATAATGCTTTTTGTTGTTCTAATGTTAATCCCTCTAATTTTTTCTTTTGTTCATCGTATTTACCATTTATTAAATCTATAGTATTAGCTTGTTCACCTAATATATCTTTTATTTTTGCTTGTATTTCATGTAATTTAATTGTTTCTTCTGGGGTTCTTTCTGTTTTTTTAGCTAAATCATCATATGACGCCATAAGTTCTTGTAAATTAGTTATTTCATCTTCTCTAGCATTTATTTGTTTCTCTGTAGATTGAATAGATTTTTCTTGTAATTGAATTGCAGCAGCTTCTTTATTAACTAATTCTTGAATAATAGAAGTTAATAGCATCATTCCTGCTGTTGCAGCTGCCGATGCCGCTAAATTCAAACCTATTGTAGCTGCTTTTAAAGCAAGAGTTTTTAATGCTGTTGAATCTAGTGAAGCGCCATAATTAATTAAATTATTTTTTAATTTAGTAAAACTCATACTTGTAGCATCCATTGTATTTTTTACAGATTTTGGCATATTCGTAATATTTAAAGTGAATTTTTTTATTCCATCAGTTAGCTCTTTTACAAATCCTGTAGTATTTACTGTTCCTGTTTTAGTATCAAAAGAAGCAGCTTTCATTTGTTTACTTAATAATGAAAAAGCTAATGTTGCAGTCCCTATAATAGTTGGTAATCCTCCAAATTTATCAACAATTTCTCCAATATTCCCCACAAGTTCTTTTCCAAAAATTAGCATTGATTTATAAACATCTTCAACTCCGCTATCCCATACCTGTGTTTTTAATTGCAATACAGAAGTATTAAATTGTTCTTGAGCTGCTTTTGCAGTTGCCATATATTTTGCATTTTCCTGTAAAGAATAACCTACTGAATTAAGAGAAGCTTTATATACTTGCATATAAGTGCTTTCTTCTCCGCCTTCCATTTCTCCAAGTAAAGAAGCTCCTATGTTTCTTCTAAATACAGTAAATAATTCTAACAATTGTTGCATTTCCGTTGAACTTTCTTTCCCTTGACTCTTCAAAGTAGCCATTCTATCCGACATTTCTTGAAAGATCTCCATAATAGGTTTAAATTCGGTTTTATTAGCATCTTTAAAAAAGTTTAATCCTAATTGTTCTGCTAAATTTAATTTCCCCTCAGCTTTAATTTGTTGTACTATATTACTTAATGCAGTACCAATTACTTTTCCTCCTCTTTGAGATGCTTTTTCAGCTGCAACTATAGTTGCTATTGTTTCATCTATATCAGCTCCTGCCAAATTAAATGCACTAGAAACTTTCTTTAACGCGTCCATTATGTCTGCTGATGTAGTAGGGAAATTATCTGCAACTTTATTAATTTTATCAATTATTGCTCCGTATTGTTCAGCTTTTTCTTCTGCTGTTCCTGTCATATATCCCCATTGTGCCATAACTGCAACCATATCGTCAGTTGCTTGTGTCGCATTTAATTCTGCTGTATTAAGCGCTAGTAATGTTTTTTCAGTTAATTTTAGAGATTCGTTAGAATCAAATCCAGCCTGCGCTAATCTCAATGTAATATCTGCAACATTACTCATAGAATTACCATAATCATAAGCTGTCTGCATTAATTTATCTCTATAATTATCTATATTCAAAGAAGACTCATTAAGAACTCTGTCTATTTGTACCATAGAAGACTCAAGCTCTACCATTTCGTCTATAACTTCTCCGATAGATCTCTTTAAAACATTAAAACCTTGATAAATCAAGTATGTACTTGCATAATTTGAAATTTTGTCGTATAATGTTGTAATTGATTTTTCTTGTTTTGTGTTTTCTCTCTCTAATGCTGCTGTTGTTTTTATTGCTTCTCTTTCTCTTATTTCCCTTGTTGTTATAACCTCTCTTCCAGCATGCAATGTCAATTTATGCAATTCATTCTCAGTTAATCCAATAGATTTGGCTATTTCTTTATAATCTACACCATTATTAATTGCCAATCCTATATTTTTAGCATATTTTTCACTACTTTCTGAAATTGTCTTTAATCTTAAATCTATTTTATCTAAACTAGATAAAGCTTTATCAATATTAAAATCCAAACGAGCAATTTTTTTTGTCTCTGCATCATCTGCCATCTCTACGCCTCCTTTATTAGTTAAAATCATTATTCATACTTGCAATTATACTTAATAATTCTTCTTTACTTTCAACTTTTCCATCTTTATTGTTATTTTCATTATCTTCATCTCCACTACCCATATAAGGAATGGTAACTGAATAACTTAATGGATTATTTATATTTTTCATATAAGCATTAAATTGTGGATAGCTCAAATTAAGAATTTCTTCATGGCTAAATCCCCTAGATTTTAATAACATAAATATCAATCCCCAATTTGTTTCTTCTTCGGAGTCTTCTTCGCTATCCTCTTTGGACTCCAAATTTAGTCCGAGACTTGAACCCATGTATATAAAAATTCACCTATCTCTTTAAAGCTCCAATTATGCTCTATTAGAAGCTCTTCTGTCATAGGTATTTTTTCATCACCTACACAATAATAAACATATTTGCTTATTATATAAATAAATACTTTTTTTGTTTCTGGATTCGTTATATTTAATCCAAATAATTGCCAACTTAAATCATCATCAGTTTCCATTTTCTTTTTATCTATAATAACTAATTTAGTTGATTCATCGTCTCCCATAACATAATGCATATCTTTAATATTAACAGGTAAAATATAATATTCTCTACCTGCTAATTTCTTTTTTTTACCAACTCCAGTCATTGTTTCTATTGATATTTTTTCTTCTTTTTTCATAAATTGCCTCCTATTTTATTAAAGGCACACATCTAAATAAATGTGTGCCTCATTTTTTTCATAATTCAAATCAAATTAATTACTTGAATCTTTAAATTTAACTTGATATGGTTGTTCTCCTGGTAATGGAGCATACATGTTAAATGTTAAAGTTTTTGTAGCACTAGGATCTTTTTGTAGTGCATCAACCATGTCTCCTGATACAGAAGCTTGTGATATTTCAATATTAACTGGTATTTTTTCTGTATCATTTAATGTAGAATATTCTGTGTCTATTATAATTTTATGATACTTCATAGCTTTTCTACCTTGTGAATATGACATTGTCTTTGCTACTACCATCATTGAAATAGCTACATCCTTACCTACATCTGCTGCTGCAAAAGTAACAGTTGTTTTATTATCAGCATAAGCAATTTTAAATTCTCCTGCTTCTGGAGCTGTTTCTCCAGTTACTTTCTCATAAATAGTTCCATCAGAACCAATTACTTGAACAAATCCATCAGTTTTATATTGATCTAGTAATTCGATTGTATTATTCTCACCAATTTTATCATAATCATATATTTTTAACATTGTATCATTTGCATTATTTACTACTTCGTTTCCTGAACACATAGACCATATTGTAGGATCAACTGTTGAAAACTCAATAGCAACAGTTCCAGCTATTGCTGTTACTCTATCTCCTGCTGGATAAAAATTATTTCCATCAGGTATCTCTGTTTTTGTTTTTGAATTTGTTACGGTTATTGTATTAATTACAGCTGTATTTCTTACTGCATTTGCATAATCTAAAACTCCAGCTGCCGTAACAGGAACAAATAAAACATTTCCTGGTCTATCAATAACTAAACCACCTTTTGTTTTTAAAATACTTCCCATTCTTTATTTTCCTCTCTTTCTTTTAATTTTTATATAAAGTAGCATAAAAGCTAAACCTTATACCAATTCTTTCATAATTATTAATCATTGAAACTTGTGAAGTAATTCCTTCACATTTTATTTCTTTCAACATTTGTTTTTCGTTACCTAAATCAATAATCAAATTTTGACCTGAAAATTCATCAGATATTAAGTCTAATAATCTAAAAATATTTTGCATATTGGTATTATCATAATAAATATTTATATCTACTTGTGGTCTTCCGAATAAATAACTGTTTGTTTTTATACTTTGTGCCATAGATATAGAAATTCTTGTTTTTCCATAATCTTTATAAGTTATTCCATTAATAATTATTTCTGGAAATTTTTTTGCAATTTCAGTCCATTCTTGTGAAGATTTTACAATTACTTTATCAATAATTCTTTTTCTTTTTTGTAACTTTATTTCTTCAGTATCTGTTTTAAGAATAGTAGGCAAATTTAAAATATTCATTATTTCTGAATTTCTTGTTATTTTATTCACAAATGCTTCCATTGTTTCTTCTGATCTTAATGACATTTTAACGCCTCCTAACTTTCTATTAAATATTTTGCAAAATTAATTTCTTTTATTGCTAATTTATACGCATTAGGTAAATATGTTTCATATAACCATTTATCTGCCATTTGTATAGCATAAGAAGGTACTGCTGGTTCAATTTTATATCCTGTCATCATTTCCCATCCTTCAATATTATGTCCTTCCATATAACCTGAAGAATGTTTTTTTCTTCCAAATATATCAACATAATCTCCTTCTGGTCTTCCGCTTATAGCATTACCTATTCTTGAAGGATTCCATGCTTCGCTATTTTTATAATCTGCATATCCTGGATTATCTTTCAACATTAAACTACCTGTACCATAAGAATCCGCTAATACATAAGTATTTGCTTTTAAATAAGCTACAATTTTTGCACTTTCTTTTTTTATTTCATGATTAACTTCTGGTCTTATATCAGTTCCAAGGAAAGGATGTTTTAATTTACTCAATACTTCAGTTTGCCAAGCAATACAAGCATATTCTAATTGAATTTCAAGCTTTGTTAAAATTTCATTTGCTAAACCTTGTTTATTAAATTGTAACATTTTACTCACCTGTCCTTGTTTCATAAGTACCGAAAATTCTTATTACTCCAGGAACACCATACTCATCAATACTTTCAATTTTAATTTCTCTTGATAAATCTTTTTCAAGATTACTTAAAATAAATCTATCACCATTATTTAAGATGTACAAATTACCATCTAAATCTCTTTTTGGAATTTGAAGACTAATTCTTGTTTCATCTTCAACTCCTGGTTGAAAATTCTTTTCATCTCTAAGTTCCATTGTTACAAAAGATATGACATCAGTATAAACATCTTGATAAACTTCTTTTCCTTGCTCTTCATCATAAGTAAGCCTTTTAATTGTTACAGTAGAATTTTGCTTTATCGCATTAATATTTCTAGTATGGAATTGCATTTCAAATTGATTTACAGATTGCAATATAAATATTTCATTAGGACTAATTTCTCTATAAAAAATTTGACCAGGCTTTAATTTTTCAATATCATCCATTGTTATTAAACCATCTATCGTTGCATCCCTCATAGCAATATCATAGGTAGATCTTGTGCTTGGATTTAAACTTAAATATCCTGTAGCTTCTTCATTTGATGATATTTTTATTTTTATTTTAAATCCTTCCATTTTTTGATAAATATGTGCATAAGCTTCTGGATACCTCATAAGATTACCTCCTATATATTAGTATTAGGATATTCCGAAGCATCTGTTAATACTGCAAAAGTGTTTCCATATTGAAAGCTATCATCTAATTCAGACAAAATTTCATCCATTATTTCATCACATTTATTAAGCATTTCCAAAGCTTTGCTATCCCAATCTATTGTTTGCAATATTGTTTTTGTAGATACATTTTCCATTTGTTTAGGTAATCTTGCATACATTCCTGTACACAACAAATAACAAATATAGTACAAATATGCTATATCTAGTAACTCTAATTGTGTAGAAAGCTGTTCGTCTGTAAACTCATTAATCTTTTTATTAATATAATTACTTGCTTTAATTTTAAAAGTAGGAGAGTTTATGACGTTATTATCTAATATTTCTTCAGGCACTCCCATTATTGCTCTAATTCTAGTTCCTAATTCTTTTGCTGAAAACATATCTTCAAATGATCTTGTCATTTTTCTCTCCTCCTTCCTTTATTAATCTAATTCTAATATAGCTGAAGCTCTTGAATCTATCTTATTAAATCCTGCATTTTCAGTCATATAAGCCATTTGTGTTTGATTTGAAGATGCTTTTTCAACTTCATTTATAACAGATCCTGCTTCTAATGTTCTTTCAATAGCATAATCTTTTGCTAAACCAACGATTTGATGTTTATTTCCACTTGTCATTGGAACATCTTCACTATAAATAACTTTTAATGTACTTAATAATCCTTGTGGAAATTCAAAAGTAACTTGTGGATTTATAGCATTTGTTAAGTTTTTATCCATTAAAATTGTACAAATTTGTGTATATACATCTTCATCAACAAGTAAAGTATTGAAGTTAAATGGAGCTTGTTTGATTAAGAATTTTACTAATGTTGTTACATCTAATACTCCAGCTGTTCCACTTGGATTTAATACAGAACGTTTATATACTGTTGCTGGATTTGTATTTCCATCTCCATTTAATACAACATCTATAACTGCTCCAACTTCATCATAAGATGCTTGTAATGAAACTAATTCCATTTGTTTTCTAAACATATCAATTGTTGTTCTTCTTAATACTTCATAAGTAGCTTTAACTCCAATTCCATATTTATATATTTTGATTGCCATTTCTCCTAGTTTTAATGTAGCAACTGGAATATTAGCTCCTTCTGCAATTCTTCTCTTCTTTAATGCTTCTTTATTTTTCTTTCCTGCTGGTGTGTCAGATAAATCTAAAACAACTTGTTTTGCAGAATCTCCTGTAATTACTCTTGTACTTGCTACTATATCATTTATTATTGATGGCATACCAGAAATTTGTCTTAATTGTCTTATCATAAATTCTGGGAATAAAACTCTATTTTCATTAGTTGTAAAGAAAGTCATCATTGATGAACTTTGAATACCAAATTCTAAATTATCTTTTACTATAATTCCTTTTGATAATAAAGCTATATCAAAAGCATCTAACTCCCCATTAAATTTTTCAACTATACTTGTATATTTATTATTCAAATATGTTGATAAAGATACTCCCTCTGCTGCTGCTGCTTCAGCATCTGCTAGAGAAACATTGATTTTTTCATCATCTTTTAATTTTAAAAATTTGTTCATTTTTTTTCCTCCTTATTTTTTTTAATTAAAATTTCAAAGTTGCAAATAAATTTGTACTTGCTGATGGTACAATTACAACTCCTGCTGAATCTGTATCTGATACACTTGATACAACTCCTGCATTATTAACAGCTAAAGTTTTAACTCCTGCATTAATTGCTGCTGCGGTAGGAACTCCTTCTACATATCCAGCTGTTTGAACTGTTGCAAATCCATCCATTTCATAAGCAATTATTACCCCAAATACTGCATCAGCTGTTGTTGGTGTACTTGCACCAAATCCAACTGTTCCATCTGTATTTAATTTTACTGCTAATCTTGAATCGTTAATGTCAACATTACCAGTTCTAGCATTAACTTTATTAGCTTCTAAATAAGCTTTTGTTGTAGCATCAACTCTATATGTAGCTGCAACATATCCTATTCCATCATAACTTACTATTTTATTCATTTTTTTTTCCTCCTTTAAATTTTAATAATTTCCTGTTTTGAATTGCTCTAAGTCAATTCTATTCATTTCTTCTTTATCTTCTGTTTGTTCAATATTAGCTTTTGAAACTTTTTCGTTTCCAAATTGTGCTTTAGCTTGTTCTTCCCAAATTTTTCCCATTTGTTTTATATCTTTTGTTTTCATATTAGAGAAAGTTTTTGTGAAAATATCTTTGTCAAAAGCATTTCCCATTGAATGAACTCCACTATCCAAAGCTTCAGATATAACTTCTTGTCTATTTTCTAACCCTTCTTGTGCAAGTTCAACCAATTCATCTACTGAATCACAGATATTTCCGAATTTTTCTAAAATGTCCTTTGATGTGTATAAAGCTTCTTCAGTAGCCTCGCCTTCATGTTCTTCTGTTTCAACCGTTGCTTCATTTTCAGTTGTTTCTGTTACTTCATTTTCTAATGCATTTTCTTCTACATTTTCTTCAGTAGCAGTTTCTGTAGCCTCTTCAACAGTTTCAACATCTTGATTCTCTAACTCTGTTGTCTCTGCTTCGTTTTCTTCCATATCTTCTTTTCCTCCTTTCTCCATTAATTCCTTATATAATAGGTTTATACTACCATTAGTAGAATAACCAAATATAATATCTTTTTCAGAAAGGTCTTGTTTTCCATTTAATGGTTTTAATGTTCCATTAGATGTTTGTATTTCTTCTCCTGCTGCTGATTGAATTATAGCGTTAGGATAAGCTCCATCAAAAACTATGCTGTTTTCCATAAGAACATTATTTCCAGCATGTAGTTCTTTTGGAGGTTCTGCTTGAATTATACATTCTTTTACTTCGTTTGTATCTTCATTTACTATATATTTTCTACCTGGTATATGTTCACAATTTCTATAATCATAAATAGAATGTCCACAAATATTGCATTTATAAGATTCTCTAGTAGTTCCCCATCCAACACTTGTATCTGCTAATATACCACTTTCAATTAATTTTATAATATCATTCTTACTGTAACCATCAACTTTACTATCATCTCTTAAAATATATTGAGTTGTATATAAAGTTGTTTCTTCGCCTTCTTGTGTGCCTCCTGCAAGTCTACCATCAAAAACTTTTCCTATAGGAATACTTTGAACTCCTAATTGAGACCAGTTATGATTTAACATTAAAGAAACACCTTTTTTTGCATCATCCTCCATTACTCTAAGCAAAGCTGGAGTTAATCTCATATATCTGTTAGGGACAATTTTGTCTCCTACAGCTAAAGTTTCAAACACAAAAAAATCTTCTTTTTTGTAATTATCACCTTTTATATGTTTTTTCATTTTTTCCCATTGTTCATCAGTAGGTATAAAATTTGGCATTATTTCTTCACCTCTTTCTTCTTGTCTTCTTTTAATGTCTTTGTTTCTTTTTCTTTAGGTTTTTCATTTTCTTCAGATTTTTTAAAATCTTCTTTAATTTCTTCTCGTTGTTTTTCTGCTTCGTCTTCTTTCTTGTTTAAAAATTTTTCTTTTTCTTCAATTAATTTTCGCTTTTCCATTTCAGTCCAAGGCAAAATATCTATTGAAGATTTAACAATTAAAGCCATATTGTTACCTCCTTCTTTTAAAATTATTGTTGTTGTTTTTCTCCTGTTGCTTTACTATTGCCTATTGCACCTTGTGCTGCTTCATCTATATTAATCCATCCTTGATCTTCTGCTGTTTTAAAATGCTCATCTTTTTTGTTTTGTGCATCCCATTTTTGGATTTCACTCTGATATTCAAGTGGTTTATGTGTTAATTTAAAAGTTCCTTGATAACCATTTAATTGTAGCCATATTGCACCAATATCTTCTATTAGTCTCTTACTTTTTTGTTGAAAACTTTTTACCATATCGGTAATTATTTTCATTTGTACTGTTCCCCAACTTTCTGTTTGACCACTAGCTCTATTCATTAAAAATCCTAAAGTTTTACAACCATTTAACATTTGAATATCTATCGTATCAAACCAAGCTCTTGTATCTATTGAACTTCCTGCTGAAGAATTTGAATTTCTATTTACTTCAATATCATCTGTCACAACAATATCTTGTGTTGGTTCTCTTCCTACTGCAACCGAAGACGCTAATTCTATAGCTCTTTCAATTGCTTCATTTACTGCTTTTTTATCATTTCTTTGTGATGCAGGTAATGAATTTATTACCCTTTCTTTGTTAATACTAAAAACATTATAAGGATAACCTTGTCTTCTTAAAACAGCCGAACTGTCTCTAATAGTTTGTAATTTATAATCTACTGCTGATACAGCTGACTCTAAAAGATAAGGTCCATTTGGTTTTGTTATATCTGGATTTGCAATTACCCAAAATACATTTCCTTTAGTTAAATCTATTTTATTTCCTTCTTGGTCTTGATATGGAATCCATTCTTCTACTCCATCTCTTTTTTCTAATTGCCATTCAATTGTTCGAGGATCAATTATATATATTCCAGAAAATGTATTATCTCCTCCAACAACAGCTTCTATCATCATTACATTATACAATAATCCTACTCTATGTAGATTATCTATTAATCCGTCAAGACCATCTTCGCCCAATTTATTCCAATGTTTACATTGCTGTTCAAACAAAAGTTCTGCATCAGGTAATCTGTTTCCTTGTAAATCTTTGATTTCTACATTTACACCTTGCATACATAGTCTTTGAAATGCCCATACAGATTGAGATACATCAGGGTCTCTTGCTGCAATGACTTCTATTTGTTCTCCAATACTTGTTCTATTTCTTAAATCTGTTAGTAAAGCTGATGTTTGACTATACTCTTGTGCTTCTGTATCTCCTATATTATACCCTGCATAAGATACTTTATTACCTGTTTTTATCTCAATTACTTCTATTGAATTTTTTTTAGAGCTTCTACTTTTGGCAAACTTGCCAAAAAATTTTTTTATACTATTTGCCAAAATACTTCACCTCTAATTTTATTATATATTATGGTTTTTTAAAAGTAAAGTTTTTTTTAAAAAATATTTTTAAAATAAAAAAAGGACCAATGGTACTTGGTCCTTAATTGATACTATGTAAATACTTACCTAGTATATATCATATTTTATTATTTTTGTCAATATTTTTATTAAAAAAAACCATTTTTTACACTACTTTTCATGTTGTATTTATTTACTGCTACAAGAAAATTATTATTACTATAAAAATTAGCCATTTCATCAACACTTCCAGCTGTTACGTCTGCAACTGCAAAATAACTAGCAGAAACAAAGTCATCATGTCCTCCTGCTGTCATATTACTGTATGTTATAGTTTTTCCTTTATCTGAAATATCAAATCCATAATCTTCAAATTGCCTTATAGCTTTTTCTGCTGTATCATCAATATTATGTATTTTATATTTATCAGACTTAATCAAAGTAGTTAAATTTTCAACTAATCTTTCTTTGTTATGTCCTTGCTCTGGGTAGGCAATATAAGCAATTCCTGCAAGTTTAAAAATATCTTCTAACGCTTCTCCTAAACCAGTTTTACCATATCTAACAATAGCATAATTCCATTTTTTTACTAACTCTTTTATATAAATATTAATTTGTACATTGTATGGTATTTTTTCTAACTGCATAAGTTCAACAACTTCACCTGTTTGCTCACAATAAACAACAACGCACGCTCCATCTATACTCTTTGCAGGGTCATAGCCTATGCTATAAGTAAAATAAGGCTTTGGAGTTTTTATATCTCGTATATATTCTCTTAACTCATCTTTTGGTAAAGAAGGTTTATCTATTACAGCTTGTTCTCTGAAATTAGGGAATTGCGCTCCTGCATCATCAGAAGGTAATCCTAATATGTCTTCTCTGTATTGTCTATCTGAACGAGACAGCATTAAATCTTCTTCATAAGTTCTCTTGTCTGCTAAATATGGGTCGTCTCCTTTATCAACCCATTTATCTATTCTTTCATCATAAACTTTATTTCTTAAATTTGCAAAATAAGGGTTATCCCATCTTGAAACATAAAATGTTTCCCAATTTGGTCTTTGCTTCTTTCCACCTTCAATTCCCCATCTACAAACTTCATTAAAAAATGTTCTTCCTCTTGGAGAACTGTTTACAAGCAATAAACCTCCAGTTCCATTTGGACCTCTTCCAGGAGAATCTAAACGGTCTGTAATATTTCCAATAACAATATCAAACTGTTTTATACGAGCTGCCTCTGTTATCCAAACTATATCCAATCCAACAGAAACCAAACTATCAGGATCATCAGCAGAACGAAATTCAATCAATCCACCATTAATTGTATCTATTGAATAGTTTTCTTTGTCATAATTAACAACCAACTCTCTTGGAAACGTATTCATAATTTCTCTTAAAAGTTGTCCTGCAAGTCTGTAAGTAGGAGCTATTATCCAACCATGAACCTTTGGAACATAAGTATAATCTCTGTCTTCATTTAACATTTGAATAAATTTATTAGTAAATTCCATTGTGCAACTACGGTCTTTACCAGTTCTAGCAGCTCCAGAAATAACTTTGCATCTTTTTGTAGAACTATGAAATTTTTGTTGCCAAGGATATGGCTGATATTTTATTGAAACTTTTGCTGTTTTTACTTCGCTTTTTTTAGATACTATTTTTCTACATTTATTGCAATACTTATAATTATTAAATATCTTTTTGCCTGTCTTTTCATCTATTCTAAAACCTTGCGTAAAAGTTTTTCCACAATCTTGACAAATCCCAGTATTTTTTCTTACTTCTTCTGCTAATATTGATTTACCTTCTAAAATATCATCCATCATTTATATCAGCTCCTAATTGGAAATCTTCTCCACTATCATTAGTGAACTTAATTGCAATTTTCATATTTTTACCTGATTTATTAGTTTTCATCTTGCTAATCATTCCTTCTCTAGCATCAATCATTGCCTTAGCCATTAAACCAATTTCTTTGTATGCTTTTGCTACATCTTGGCCGCTTTCCAATTTCTGTCTAATATATTGATTTATCATTTCAATATTTTCAGGATTATTCATTACATCAAACATATTATTTATTAATTCATCTGCTTTAGATATTTGTCCTAATGTTTTAACATCTTCGCTTAGTAACTTATTTTTCTTTGCTAAATTAAGAGCTTTTTTCATTTTTTCCATATCACTATAATTATTAAGATTTTTATCTAAAATCTCTCGTTCGTCATCTGGCAACATAAAATCCAAAGAAGTTACTCCGTTTTCATAAACTATTGCTTCCTGTATTTCCTGCTCTGATATTTCATTATCTTCTTGTTTAGGTATAAAAAAAGCAGTATTAGCTAATGCTAAATCATCAGTACGTGTATTTGTTTCAAAATTGATAAATTTTGTTCCACTATTTGCTTGATTTATCTTACCACTTTTATTTTCTTTCCCTGGCATACCGTTCTCCTTTCCCCTATTATATTAATAGGCTACTGTTTTCAGTAGCCTAAAATTCAAAGGATTATTTTTTTCTTTTAATTATTTTATATTTGTCTGTTTTTTCTTCTTTTTGTATTTTTTTGTTTTCTTTTTTTATTTTTTTTTCAGACTCTTCAAAAATAGGAACGCTTCTAAATTCTTCATCTGCAACTTCTTCAAATTGTTCATTTACCTTTTCTTTATTTTTAAGCTTCACAAGTGCATCAAAATCTTTGTTTAATGTTTCAACATCATTATAAAATCTTTTCTTTATATTCATTTCATCAGTTCCAAACTGAAAATAAAGTTGTTCTTCATATTTTTCTAAAATGTTTAATTCTCCTTCTCTAACATTTTTATTGTTTATAGAATCACAAACATAAATTATTTCATAAGCCATATCATTTATCCTCCTTTTTATTGTATTTTTTATGTAATATTTCATTTTCTACAAAATCTTCTGTAGTAAAAAATTGTGGTCGCCTAATCATATATTCAACTATTGCATATTTAATTCGTTGTTCTAACGAAACGTCTCTTCCTTCATAATAGTCCATTCTTGCACACCCAGAAAGAAATAAATTCCATAAATTACAACCCGGGAAAATTCCTTTAGCAAAATCAAAATTAGTTTCTGGATTTATCTCAAACATAATCGGATTGATATATTGCCAATGTTCAAGTTTACTCACATCAGGATTTATATCAAAATTTTCTAAATTTGGTAATAACCCCGTTGCTTGATATGTATCATAAAAATAAGCAGGAATACATAACATGTTCTTGTCTTGCACAATATACCAATCACAATAAGGAATAAACCTTGCTAATTCAGGAAAACTTTCTTCTATCTTTTCAACTTCTTTATTATTTATAAAACGAGTTAATTTAGCTATATCATCTTGTGGTATATTATTATTTATTGCTATTTCTATTAAAGTATATAAACCATCAAAATAATTCATTTTCGTTCCCTTCTTTTATAATTAAATTTTAGCATATTATATCTTAAAAGTCAATTTTATTTTTAAAACGGAAGTTCCATATTTTCCACATCATAAGAATATTCTTCATCTTCATCGTCAACTACATCATTGTTTATCTGCATATTAAGCATTATGCATTTTGTACAACCTCCACCAATTTTTACATTCTTTTGATTTCTTCCTTTATCACATTTAGTATAACCTTTTCTTTTCCAAATATTTGTAATCTGTCCAAAATCAAAACCATTTTCTTCTAATACTTTCTTTAAAGGTTGTATTAAAAAAGCTATATAGCCTTCATTAGTACCTGCCATTTCTTTTCCATAAATATCAATATTCTTATATCTATCTTCTGTTCCATCACTATCTTTAGATAAAAAGCATCTTTCTTTAGTTATAGTCCAATCCTTTACTACTTCATAAGCTCTTTTTTCTATCGCTGTTTCTTTTTCTTTTACAACTTTATTTTCAAAATCTTTTATTGTTAAATAAAATTCATCCTTAAAAATTATATCCGTAAGTATTTTATCCCCAGTCATAATGAGTGCTTCAAGCGTTTTTTGCTTTTCAGAAATGCTTTTACCTTGTATTTTTGTTTCTTCTCTTTTTTCTTTAAATATCTGTTTAATATCATATTCTCCTAAATGTTTTAATATTTCTCTTATGGGATTTCCATAGTTTTCTTTTACAAAATCCGCAACTTCTATTGGATCTTCAAAAGCACTTTCTAATATTTCACAGCAAAAGCATCTATTATAAGCACCATTGTCACTATTAGCCTTTACAATATTTTTTTCTCCATTCGTTATTACTACATTATTCCAAGAGTTTTCTTTCCCTATTCCTCCAACTTTAGTAGATCTCGCCTTTCCTCTTCCTGATTCTATCATAAATAACATTTTATCGTAATCTTTAGCATCTCTTTGCAGTTGCATTTCATTTATGAACAAAGGAATATTATTATACAAGTTTAATCTATATTCCAATCCTGCATTAGTAAAATTAAAATTTATTCCTATACCAGAAGAATCATTTTGACTTGGATTTCCAAATATCGATTGCCCTACCATACAAGCAAGAGTTTTTCCATAACCACTTTCGCCAAAAACATGAATAGTAAATCCACTCTGTTTTATATATTTAAGCAATATAGAAGCTACTGCTCCTGCCATTATTATTCTTGTTATGTTATTTATCTTTCTTCTTTCTTTAAAAAATTCAACCCAATCTTCTAAAGTTCCAGATGTACCAAACCTTTCATCGACTCTCGATAAATCTTTTGCATTATCAAATTCATACGTTTTATCATACGGAACTAATTTATCCTTTATCCAACCAAGTCTTGATACAGAAATCTCAGTTTTTATCTTATCTTTGTTTAAATTCTCAATTTCAGTTAAATATTTTATTAGATATTTTGCATTTTCCGAGTTTACTGCTATTCCTAAATCAGATAATTTTATTATAGCTTGACTGCTGGATATTATTGATTTATCAACAATTACCGATTTCCATTCGGAATTTGTATAATATGCTAATTTTATTTTTTCAGTTCCATCTTCAACACTTCTATATTTTTGTACTGGAACAATCGGATGATAACATACCAAAATTCTTCCAACATTAGGGATATTTTCATAAATAATTCCTTCTGGTGACAATTCATAGCGACTTGTATTATAGTTATTCTCATTTAATCCAGGGAAAGTTAAAAAGTTTGATTGATATACATACTGTTCTTGCTGACTATCTTTATATAACTTGTATGCTGCTGAGAATCCTGTATAACGTTTTTTCTGACAGACATCTTTAATCTTATTCATCATTTTCATAAAATCGTCTATATCTGCATTTATTTCATCCTGGTATAGTCTTTCAAACACTTTTAAATTAAAAATATCTTCTCTAGTTTCAAAATTTAAATCATCATCTTCATCTTTTTTCTCTTCAAGTACCAAATAATCAGTATTTTCTTCTAATTTTTTCAAAAGTTCAAGTGTTTTTTCTTTTCCAACTGCATTTTTAACATCAGAAATATCGCCTTTTTTCTTCAAATGTGGCATAACATCACATAAATTAAATACTTTTATGTTTTTAACTTTATCTTTTACATGTTCTATTACTTGTTTTATATATTCACTACCTACTTCATCATTATCTGATACAATTCTTATCTCTTTGTTTCTTATAGGCTCAAACAATTCAGGGTTTTTCTTCGCATAACCAACTAATCCTCTTCCACCTCCTGGAGTTGTCGTTCCTGCTATTCCTAATTCCTTTAGTGTATCTGCATCTTTTTCTCCTTCAGTAAAATAAACTACCTCAGATTTTAAAACCTCAGGCAAATTATATAAAACACAATCTTTTCCTTCTAATTTTCCAACATATCCTTTTACATATTTACCATCTATTAAAGCATAAGGGTAAAATTCCTTCTGTCCTGTCGATTCTTTTACCCATTTTTCGACTTTCATTGTGATACTTCCATCTGCTCTTCGATAAAAGTATTCCCCAGTTTTAATATTTTTTTCTTTTTCGGGATTAAACTTATCAATATTTACATTTAAACCCAATGTTTTATTTATCTCTTTTGCTGCTTCTAACGCACTTATATTATTTTTCTTCATAACGAAGTCTATTGGAGTATATCCTTCTCCACAAGCATAGCACCACCATGTATTTGTCTCTGTATGAAGTTTTAAGCTAGGTTCTTTATCGTTATGCATAAAACAATTTATTCTATCTTGCCTATCAATTTTTAAACCATAAGCTTCTGCGAGTCTCTTAATATCAGCTTTCTGATTAATCTCTTTAAAAATATTATTTTCCATCTTTTGAACCTCACCTATTATTTATTTTTTACATATTTTCTTATATGTTCAACAATAACTTCACTCATATTTGTATTATTTTCTATGCATTTAATGTTAAATTCTTTTTTTAAATCTTTATCAATTTTAAAAATAATAGAATCAATATTCCTTTTTCCTTCTTCTTGCATAAATTTCAAATCACTCCTTTCTTTTTATATACCATTAGTATATACTTCAATATTTTTATATCACTTTTCTTTTAAAAAAGCAATATGTTTTTTTAAAATTTTTCCCCGTTTATGTAAACCATATTTTCGTAATGCTTACTATATATACCAATAATAAACAAAAAAAAATTAAAATTTTTATTAAAAAAATATTAAGTGGTAATTCAGAAGCCTGTAATTTACCTCTTTAAAGCAACCGCTAAATCGTTGGTACTCTAAGAAAAGATGGTTTAGTTACCAAATTACCTATTTTTTTTCACACATATATTATATATACATATAATAAAAAAACACACAACACACAACACACATTTTATATATTATATATTTTTATATTTTATGTGTATAATATATGTTATTATATAATATATATTTTTTTTTATAGGTAACTAGGTAACTGTGTGTAACTTTATTAATTTTCTCTTATATATATATATTATATATTTAATAAAATAATATATATATAAGGGGTTTTAAGATTTTTAATCTTGAAAAATAAGCGTTACCTCTCTCGTTACCTGTGGGAGTAAGCATAGGTAATTTTCTTAACAAAAAAAAGAGTAATTAATTATAAAATTAACTACTCAACTACTGGTCAACTACTGGTCAAACACATCAGATTCAAGATCATCTTCATATAATTCCTGTATTTTTCTATTTAATTTATTTACAGTTTTAGCTGATAAATGAGGATTCATATATTCTTTAAATGCATCATAAAGCCAATAAGGAACATCTCTGCATTTACTAATTATCGAAGGATTAACAGCCCAACAAAGGTACTGGTGATACCTTATTTGCTTCAATGCAGTTTTTCTAAGGACACTCCAACACCTATCAAATCTATGTCTTCCGTATTTAAACCTAATATGTTCTCTAATATAATCTTTATCCATAGGTTTGTAAATTATATTGCTAAATTTGCTTTTTCTTTTAACGCGATAGACAAGCATATTTTCCTCCGTCATCAATTCACCTATTAATAGTAGTAAAGTCCAAGTGCTTTCATCGTAGTTATCAGGTAGGGAGTCGAAATAATATTTAATACACAACGCTCTGTTTCTGTATTTATAACCGTTTATCAGAGAATCCGTCATAACCAAGCCAATATTTTTCATCCATAATTTCGCCAGTATCAGCATCAATTTCTACTTTTCTATTAACATATTTACCCATAATTATTCCACCTCTTTTCTATACTTACATTTATAACATTTATATTTTTTATAAAATAGATTTCTTCCGATTAATATAGCATTTATGTAGATCGCAGTACAGTTTCGCCGTTCGTTTATTCCCTAATTTACCGATATAGGAACATAACCCTGTCATCTTTCAAGATTTCTCGGGTCCTTTTCAATTCTTGATATTTCGGAGAATCTAAATGATTCTCTATAGAGGTATCTACCGATTATCAAATTATTTAAATCATCCAAATCAGTCACATTGGAATCAAACAGCATCAAATCCACGAAGCCGTCATAAATACCAACAATTTCGCCAATTCTTTTAACTTTCAATCTATTTCTTGCCAACGGATTAATATTCTGCATAACAGCAACGAGCATACCTATTTTACAATCTTTTTTATTCATTAAACCCTCCTTCTGGGAAACCTGGTACATCAGAGTTCATACCAGTAATTTCACCGAGGGAAAACACTTTCAATAATATCAAGAGATACTTTTAGTGCTTCAATAAAATCCGATTCTTCTAGTTTCTTATTCTTACCTTTTAGCATTTCCCTTAACTTTATTCTATTCATTTCGGTATCTTTTATTACTCTATGTGTATGGTCGCTATATAGCTTATATACGAACTCGAAATCTCTAGCTTCCTTCTCATATTCGCCATAGACTCTTTCTCTATTCTTCGTAGCTACCTCTTTGCTAATCTCTCCTCTCTTAAACATTAATACTAGCTGTCTCATAGCATTAAACGCTTCAGCTTCTACCAGATTATACCCTTCTGGTATCTCGTTAAATCTAACTGCATCTTTCATTATTTCTTCTGCTTCTCTCATATATATTCCTCCTTTTAAATCCACCTAATAACAGGTTCGCCAGTGAAACCCTTCTGCCATACAAACCAGCAATAGCAAGTAGGGCTGCTCATTTTTCTACTCATGTCTCCATTTATGTAGCATATCTGCCTTGTGCTATTAACATACACATATTTAGGTGGATATTTTTTAAATAACTCTCTTCTACCCTGACCTTCTAAGAACTGTATCTTTAAGAACATTACAGTATATGCTCCTATTCTTGTTACTTCTAATGCCTTCTCAACAAATTCTTTAGCATACTTATATGGAGGATTTGTTAATATATCACCATACCAACTATCTGGAATACTCTTTAGAAAATCTGTATTTCCACTACCATAACCTCTATCAACCAAATCGGTACTCCATACATCATATCCTCTACTCTTTAATACTTCACTTAGGTGTCCTTCACCGCATGCACATTCCCATATATTCTTATGCAGCCTGATACCATCTTCTTCTATCTTATCTAGGAATATCTCTAACGCCTTAGGATCTGTCGCATAATAATCATTAGTCTCTCTTTCTCCCTCACTATGGTTACTTGCCCCTAACTGAACAAACGTAGTCTTCTTATTCCCAGTCCAATCTTTCATCTACTTTCCTCCTTTCCCCGTACCGTAACTAGCAACCGTAATATACCCACTACCTAGGTATCTTACCGTAACTACTTTTTCTCCTCTTAAATCTTATCACACCTTTCCTAAAATTTCAATATCTTATATCACTTTTTCTCCATATTTGCATTTAAAAAAATTTATGAACTGTGTTCATTAAATTGCAGCGCCGCCGCGACTGCATTTACAGTTCATAAATTTCACAGGAAAGCGTTGGTACAACTGCGTTACAGAAAATTTTAACGATTATATGTTTGGTTTTTTAGCTCGGTGTGATCGCCCTACGCTTTCCTTGGCGTTCCTACACTGCAGCTATTATTAGTCTGACTACGGCTATGATCCCCCTATGATCCCCCACGAGGACTTTTAAAAAATTTCGGGAAGTGACCCTTGGCGATTTTACAAAAATGTCCCCCCTCCTGATTTTTTTTGGCTTTAAAAAAGTCTTGAAAGTATTGATTTTACTATAGTTTCAAAGGATAATAGAAAAAATATCAATTTATTCTATTATATATTATGATTTTAAAATTTTAAAAAAATCAAAAAAAATGTGATTATAACGCGATCGCTTTTTTGTACACTCTACCACATAAAAAAAATCAAAAGAATATATATAGTAAACTATATAAAAAAACTACATAAAAAAATAAAGATTAATATATTATAGAAAAAACAAAAATTTTAATAAAAAAATAATAAAAAAATAATAAAAAAAATATATAATAAAATAATATAACATGTTATATTTTAATTCTAACATAAAATTTCTTTGCTACAGTCTCAAGGGATAGACGACTTTTTTTAAAAAAAGTATTGACGAAAAAATAAAATAGTAGTATTATGATTATAGTAGTAAATGATATTACTATAAAAAACCTATAAAAACCGTATGAAAAGAGGTTGCAAGCGGTCATATAAAAAAATAATTTGGAGGTGTTTTATTATGAGAATAAAACAAAACAAAAAAAACATTATTTACTTAATTATAGGAAGGTTAACAGTATATTTTATAATATGGGGGTTGTTAGTAAATATAAGTATTAAAATATTATTGTATATTATGAATAACTGTATAACTACATTATAATTAAATAATAAAAAAATAAAAAAATGGAGGTTGTTTATTATGAATAATAAAATAAAAAATATTATAGAATATACTTTAAAAAATGGAGGTTGTAGCTTTAGTAGTAAACTTGATATATTGGAGAATTTAAAGGGATACATAGTATCATTGCAAAAATACGAATATAAAACAAATATCAAAAATATTCAGGAGATAGAAGAAAACATACAAAGTAAAATAGAAAAAATAGGAAATAGAAAAAATTATATAATAGGGACATGGATAGATGCAGGAATATTATACATTGATATTAATAAAATCGAATTAAATTATACTAGAGCGGTAGAACTTGGCAAGAGCCAAAAACAATTGGCAATATTTGACAACAATAAAAAAGAATGTATATATCTAAAAAAAGATATATTATATATACTATACGAATATAAAGAAAAAATAAATGATATCGAATATATAACAGAATATAAGAACAAAAAAGAACTTGTAAACGGTACGGGATTTTTTGAATTTAGAAATATAAAAAACTATATATATAATAAATTCGATAAAATAGACAAGTATTTTATAAAAAACAATAAAAAATATATCATAATTCAAGAAGAAGCATAAGAAAAAAAGAGGGATTGAAAAATCCCTTTTATTTTTTTTGTAAAATTCCGTTATATAAAAAATATGGTGTTATAATTAAAATGTAAACGGAACGGAACGAAAAAAACAGAATAAAAAACAGAATAAAAAAATAATATAAAAAGTTTTGTAATTTTCCGTTGAGTACAAAAAAAGCGTGTTAAAATAAAGACAGTTAGGCAGAAAAACAGCACACAAAAAAACACTAAAAAAACATAAAAAAATACCAAAAATACTATATAATACAGGGCTTTAAATTAGCGGCGGGAGAAGATAACAAAAAAAATAAAAAAAATTTTGTAAAAAGTCGTTAAACACAAAAAAGTGGTATTATAATAAAATTAACAAAAACAAAAAGCACATTGAAAAAAAGAAATACCTTGCTAGTTCGCTGGTCGAAAAATGGCATAATTCGAGATAAAGAGCCATAGGAACAGCCGACCTCTGAAAAAGCCCAATAGTCCGTTGGGAGCATTTACTAGTGCGATAGGTAACGCTATATAATATAGTTATGTATATTATTAATATATATATAATTATGTTATGTAATATAACATAAATGTTTCACAAGAAACAAAAAAAATAAAAAAGGAGTGATTTGTTATGGAAATTAGAGTAAAAAAAGTAAATGGAAAAAAATTTGAATTTGTCAATGAATATTATGAAACAAGTAATTCATGGGGACATAAAAGCACACTATTAATCAATGGATATGAACAGGAAAGCATAAAAATCAGATATTATAACAGAACATGGGAGTGTTATACATACCAAAGTGCAATGTATAAAGTTTTGGGCGAATATAAAGACAGACTTTTAAAAAGATTTTTGGAAAATTATCTATATAATACGGGCAAAAATAGGTTCGGCAAAAATGAAAAGGCAAAAGTTATAGAAGACTTTGAAAAAAGCGAAGATAATAAAATAATTAAAAAACTACACAAGGCAATTCAGGAAAATAATTTTAGTAAATAAAGGGGGGATTTTATTATGGAAATTAAAAAAGATTATGATTTTAATGATTTAAGAGAAGAATGTTGGAGCGGTGCAATAAATACACTTGAAATAATTGAAAAAAATGATAAAGAAGAAGAATTAATGGAATTATTGGAGGAAGAATTTGGGAATGTAATACCTACAATGACAGAGGTAAATGATTTTTTATGGTTCGAAGATGATTTTATTTTTGAACAATTGGGCATAAATGATAACGGCGAAAATGAAGACGAAGAGTAAAGGAGGGATTTTCATGGAAAAAGAAATAGAACATGGTATAAACGAATTTATTTTGATGACTTTTAATACAAAAAAAATATATGATTATTACAAAGAACTTTTAGAATTAAACAGGCAAATAAAAAAGAAATTTACAGCAATAGAATTTTATAATTGCATAAAAAATAAATTTTATACAGATTTTTACGCAAATAAAATAACAAGAAATTTATTAGCATTTAACGGAGATTTAACACAATTTGAAAAATTTAAAGATTTTGAAAATAGAGTTTTAGATGATTTAGCAAAATAATAAAATAATAACGGCAAAAACTAAAGAAAAATCGCCCTCGAAAGTTTTAAATTGGAGAGGGTGCAAGATTTTTAATAAATGAAAGGGGCGAAAATTTTATGAATAGAGTTGAAAAAGCAAAAGAGATAATAAACATAATAAGTAACAGGTGGAAAGAATTAACAGAGCAATTTTATGTATGCTATTCTGTAAAAGAATTGGCATATACAACGGCAAGTAAAATTTTTCAGGAATATTATAGCGATAAAATTGAAGATATTTACACTACAATATATTGTAAAAAATTAAAAAATAAATGGAAAATAGCAATGCCATTTGAATATGATATATATTTTATATTTGATATTTATTGGGCAACAGGTATGTTTGGAGATACAGGGCTACACATAGGAAACGGCGAAATATTTGGGGCATTACCTAAAGGGTATGAAGATATTGAATATGTAATAGAAGATGAAGAAGAATAGGAGGGAATTATTATGAGTAAATTTTATGAATGGAGTAAAAACGGCAATAAAATGATTATACATAGTGATTTTAAAGAATTTAATAAACAAACAAAATACATTAGTAACGGCAATATAATTACTAACACAATGTACGGCAATTATATTCGACCATATAATGAAACAAAATGCAATGGGCAAGAATGGGAGCAAGGACATTTGTTTAATTATGATTTGCAATATTTTAGTATTAGCAATAGTTATAGAGAATATATAAAAATGCTAGGAGAACAAGGAATAAAAGTTATATTATACGAGATTTTTATATATAGGAACGGCGAAAAAAATATTTTAGGTTGGTTGATTGAAGATAGTAAAATAGGCAAAATTATAGATTTAAGTGTTAATTATACTTATAAAACTAATTATTTAAAAAGAGTATCAGCATTAAAAACAGTACAAAACATATTAGAAGAAAAAAGGGGGAATTAAAAATGAATAATAAAATTTTATATGATAAAATAGTAAAAATATTAAATAACGAGGATAAACAGCCAATGGTAACACTTGAAAATATTAAAAAAGAACTTGAAACAGAAATAATAACGGCAGGAAAGGTGAATAATAGCATAAAACAGGCATTTAAAAGACTACAAAATTATAACGAATTAAGGCCAAAATTTCAAAATGTATTAAGAAACGGCGAAAATAAATACACAATAACAAATAGTTATTTTTTAATAACATATACAGAAGAACAATTACCAAAAGAACTAAAGGCATATATAAATCCAAACGAAAAAGAAATTGATGAAGGTTTCCAATTTGAAAAATTAAGAAATATGGACGGCGAAATTAGCAAGGTTAGTATTAATTATGATTTTTTATTAAAAGTGCATAAATATAATAAACTCAATAAATTAGATGATATGTTTACATTACAGAATGGTTTTACATTTAATATACAATACTTTTTAGATATATTGGCATTGTTAGGGCAAAAAGATTTAAAAAATGTAATCTTGGAAGTGAGCGAAAAAACAATACACCCAATGAACATAATTTCAGAAAATGGAAAGGCAATTTTATTACCGATAAGAATGGAAGAAAATAAGGTAGATGAACAATTAAAATTACAAGAAAAAATTATAAAGGAGGGATAATTATGAATAAATTCGAAGTTGAAAAATACCCACAAGAAATAGCAGAGGCATTATATGAACAGGCAAAAGATATGGACTATATGGATTATGAAGATGAAAAAGAGCTAGTTATAGCAGATTTAGAAAACGCACTATATGATTTAAAAGCAATTTGTGAAAATGAACATAATAAAGAATGTTACAGAACATTGTATAAAATTTTAGAAAGAATTTAAAGGAGTGAAAATTATGTATTTTATAAAATTACAAAATAACTACGGCGAAATATTTACAAAAAGATATGAGAGTTATTACTTTTATTATAAAGATCTGGTAAAATTCAAACATACCAATAAATTAAGAATAATAAGCAATGGGAGAGTGATGTAATGGAAGATGAAATAATGGATATTATTTTTGATAAAATACAGGATAGTGAAGAATTAAAATCGGCAGAAATAGAAGAATATAAAAATTTATCAAATGAAAGTGTAATAAAAATTAAAATCGGCAAAATTGAATATGTAGTTACTTGCACTAAAATTTTTGGAGAATATAATTATTAAAAATTAATAAATAAAAGGAGATGATATTATGAAAAAATACATTGTTATTGAAGATTATCAAGGCGGAGAATTTGGAATGTATAGAGCATATACGGCAGAAGAATGGGGAGAGCAGGCTTATGAATGGGCAGATAGTGATGACTGGGAAAATCCAGATGAATGTTTATTAGAAAATTTTAAAACAGAGGAAGAACTTATAAATTTTATTTCAGAAATATGGGAAATAGAAATTGTGGAATTAAATAGTGAAAACGAAGAACTTATTAAGTATTTAAAAGATACGGCAGATGACTGTAATGGAAAATATAAATCAGAAAGAACAGAATGGGCAAAAGAAATTTTAAAAGAATTAAATAAGTAAAAAGGAGGCAAAAATGAAAAATTATAACGGAGTATATGTCAATAAAATAACAATAATAAAAAATGTTTTAATGAAACATACAATAGATAAAAAAAGAGGAAGTTTTAATAAAGAAATATTTGAAATTGAATTTGATAACGGCGATAAAGTTTATCTAGTAATGAAACCAAAAGATATGCAAGTATGTTTTAACGGCATAGATTTTGAATTAGAAGATACGATATTTACTAGAAGAAAAGTAATTTTTAGAGATGTATCAGAATTAGAAGAGGAGGAATAAAAAATGATAATAAAAATATTTAATAAAGAAAACAATCATGAAATCGGCGAATTTAAAATAAGAAATAACGCAAAGTCAGGAACAGTACACGATAAAGTAAAAGAGTATATTAATAAAAATTATGGTAGTAAAATAAGAAGCATGTTACCAACAGGCAAAATTGATTTTGCAACAGGTATGAGCAATATAAGTTATATATTATTTGGAGAAGATTTAAAATTTAAAAATATTTATTGGAAAAAGGAGGAAGAATAGTTATGAATATAATAGATGATTATATGCTTGAAAAATTATTAGAAGATTTAAAAAGAATTGAAAGTGATCTACAAAATAGTAGAATATATACTAGTACTATAAAAACAGCAAAAATATTAGTGGCAAATTTAGAATATTGTTATGAAAATGGAAAGGAGAGTAAGTAATTATGGAAAAAATATTTGTAGGAAGAATAAGAGATATATCAGACAGAGATGCTTGTTTTTACATTGAAAATGACCACAGAGATATTTGCGACCATTTAATATTTCAAGGAGCTTGTTATTCAGGATATTATGAAGAAATAAAAAAAGCAATAGAAGATAATAACGTAGATAGTTTTTTGACAAGAGAAGAATTGTTAGATTTTTTAGATAACAAAGGCAAATTTAATTATTATGTAGAAAAATTAACAAGTGAGCAAGGATTAAAATATAAAGAAAAAATAATGAACGAAGAACACGAAATGATGAAAGATGAGTATAATTTAACAGATGATGATATAGAGTATATTTTAGATAATTATAATTTAGATTATGAAGATAGGGCAATTATAGGAACAGTATATGATGACACTTATGAAGCAGGTTATGAATATGTTGAAAGTTGCTATACTATTCCTGATTATTTAGACGGTTATGTAGATTATGAAAAATTCGGTGAAGATTTATGCGAAAATGAAAATTATTTAGAATTAAATGACGGCAGAGTTGTAGTTTTAAATTACTAGAAAGGAGAATATTAATGGAATATTATTATTTAGTGGTTTATTCATCTCAATACGGATATGGAACAGCAAAAATAACAAGAAAAAAAGAAATTAATGGCTGGGAAGATTTAAAAGAAATAGAAAGGCAAATAAATAAAGAAAATGAATTTCTAACACATATAATAAATTACACTTTTATCGGCAGTAAACAAGTAAAAGAAAATAAATTTGAAACTATGGATTCAAAAGAATATTTGGAATATTTAAAAGAAAGAGTTGACACTTGGCTAGAAGAAGTTAAGAAAATTAAAGTTGCAACGAAAAAAAATAGACTAATAAATCAAATGGTAGAATATTCACAAGATATGATAAAACAAGCAGAGCAAATAAAAGCGGAACAAAAAGGGTTAGTTTATACTAATATATGTAAAAATTGTGGAAAAGAAATTAAAGTTTATAGAAAAAATATACGATATTGTGATGAAAAATGTAAAAAGGAATATATGAAAAAATATACACATAATCGTTATGTAAATATGTCGGCAGAAGATAAAGAAAAGAATAAAGAAGAAGCAACTAAGAGAATGAAAGAATTGAGAACAATGAGAAAGGAGCTTAAAAATGGAAAAACGAATTGCTAATAAAGATATTACATATTGCAGTAATATTAATTGTAAACAACGAAAAGATTGTTTTAGAAATTTAGATAATTATATTTATGACAAAAACGATAATTATTGGTTTATGGATTTTGCAGAAGAGTATTGTAATAAAGGTTATAGAAAGGAATAAAAATTATGCAAAAATTAATAGATATTACGGGCAATAAATATGGCAAATTAACAGTTTTATGTTTTGATCACATTGGAGGCAGGCGAAGAAGTTACTGGAAATGTCAATGTGATTGTGGTAACATAGTAATATTAAGAAAAGATGAATTTATTTATCAATATAGTCATACTAAATCTTGTGGCTGTTGGCACAGACAAGAAAGTAGTAAAAGACCTAGAAATATAAAAAATGGAAAATATATAAAAATTAGAAAGGAAATTTAATATGAATAAAACATATAAAGTTAAAATAATTTTTACAAATAATAGAGAAAAAATCGAAATAGTATCGGCAGAAAACGAACTACAAGCGATAGATCTAGTGATGAAACAGTATAAAAATGTTTTAGATATAAAAATAATTTAATTATTTCAAAAAACATATTGACATTATCTATATTTTGTTATAAAATGTCTTAAAAATAAGAGAGTATAAAAAAGGAGGGATAATTATGAAAAGAAATAAAATCAAATTAGTTAAATTCCTTGAAATTGAAGAATTAAAAGAGTTTGAAGAACCACTATATGAAAGGGCAAAAAGTGCATTGGAAAAAGAAAATATGTCAGTTCCTGATAAGATTGCACTTAGAGATTTCGTAGTGGTTAATTTAGTATATGCAGGAGCTTTAAGAATTTCTGAAGTTTGTAATTTAGAATTAAAAGATTTAGATTTAGAGCATAAAAATATCTATGTATTTAATGGTAAAGGCGGAGATAGAGTAGTACCATTACCAGATAAAGCAATAGAGTTAATTAAAAAATGGCTAGAAATTAGACCAAATTGGAAAAATAATCGTTATGTTTTTACAAATATTAAAGGCACAACTAGACCTCGGAAAAGCAAGACCATTAAATCAAAAATATTATAATCAATTATTTGAAAAATTGGCAAATGAAACAGGCATAAAATTAAGAGATGGAAGTAAACCTCATCCTCATACTTTGAGACATTCAAGAGCTATGGAATTATATGATAATACAGATAATTTACAATTAATCCAAAAACTTTTAGGGCATAAAAACATAGCAACAACACAAATTTATGCACAAGTGAGAGATGAAAAAGTTGCTGAAATGCAAAATGCAATTACTGGAGGGCTAATTAATTTATGAAAGAAGTAAAAGAATTAAGAATCATAAAACATTTGCCACAGATAGTATTACCAGCAAATAAAAATGAAATGTTTTTAAAATGGTATAATGAAGATCTAAGACTTCAAGATGAAATTCCTAAAACTTTTGAAAGAGGATATATTTTTGTAGAGAATACTTTTATAAAAAAGGATTTTTTTAATTTTTCTGATATTGCAAAAATTTATAAAACTACATATAGAATAATAGAAAAAGCGTATGATGATTTTTTTAGAATGACTAATAAAGTTATAGTTTATTTTGAATTTAAAGATATATTTTTGTATTTGGATATTTACAATAGTGTTGATAAGAATTTAATGGGCAGTTTAAAAGTAGATTTAAGTCATACGGACAAGACAAAGCCTAATCCACCTATTGAAGAAAAAATAGCAGAATTAACTAAAACTTCTGAGTTTATGGATTGTTTTACTTATTATTGTTTCGTGTTAATTCAATGTTGTCTTTGGTATTTAGCAACAACTACAAAAACAACTAAATATTATAGGGAAAATAGAACAGAGCCTTTTTATCACGAAGAAAAAACAGTAATAAATCCGAAAAAGAATAAAGTTGTAACTACTCCAATTTATGATATGAATAAAATAAGAAAAGTAAAAATAGAAAGTCTTGTTAAAAGGAGAAAAGGTTGGACTTACAGTCATAGTTTTCAAGTTCATGGACATTATAGACATTATGCTAACGGCAAAGTTATTTTTATAAATCCTTTTATAAAAGGAAAAGGCAAAGAACAAATGGATCAAAAAATAATATTGAATCCAAAATAAAAAATAATATGTAGTGGCGGAATAGACACGAGGCTTCATGCCAGTGGTAAAACAATATAGGCAGTAGGGGATTGTAATTGTGCAGTCGGTCTATATTGTAATAGTAGACGCTTATGTAATTTAAAAGATATGTGACAGGCTGGTTACAGAGTATATCCTACATATCATATAAGGTGCAAATCCTTATCTACATATATATTAATGTACTAGGCAACTTTAATATACTTTCCTATGTTTATTTTTTTACCCACAAATTATATCCTAGTTATTAGTATTTATTTTGAAGGAGAAAAAAATGGAAATAATATGTCTAATATTTATAATATATTACTTAATTGGCACTTTTATTTTATTAAATCTCGTGTTTAATCCTAATTTTAATTTGACACTTGTTAATAAAAAAACAAAAGAAGAAAAAGAACCATCAAGTAGTTTTATAGTATTTTTTTGTTTACTCTGGATAATATATGTACCATTATTAGTATGGAAAGGAGTAGAATGATTATGAAAGATCAGATTATTAGTAGCATGTTTGATACTAATGAATTAAATAGACTTCAAAGATGCGCTAAAAACAAAGATAAAAAAGAAATAATAAAATGGGCAAAAGATTTTGAAAGAAGATTATCAGAACTTTATCATAAAAGATATAAAGATTATTATTTAGAAGAATATGCTGAAAGATTAAAAGATGTTGATACGGCAGTAATGTATGTCTTACATTTTGGTGAATCTACAAAATTTGGCAATAAAAGATTAAAAGAAACAATGAACGATTTAGCTATAACACTTAAAGATTTACACGATGGACAATTTAATAGAAGCGATTATCGAGAAATGCTGATAAAAGATGGAATTAAAATTGAAGAAAATATTTAACGTGGAGGCTTTTATAATGAGCAGTAATAAAAAAGCAAGAGAAGAACTAGAAAGATTATATGGAAAAGAATGTTTTATAGAAAAGTTACATTTAAGAAAAGATACAGAACCAAGAAAATACACTTCAAAAGGTCAAATGAAAAGAATGAAACAATTAACTTATCATCATATTTTAGAGAAAAGTAAAGGAGGAAAAGCAACAGTAGAAAATGGGGCAATTCTAAATTTAGACAATCATCGGATGGTTTCACAGACAAAGTGAATCAGCACAAGGATATATGAACGCTATATTTCAAGAATATAAAAGACAAGTAGATGAGTCTAAAAACGAATGTAAAATTATATTCGTAGATAATTTAGAAGTACCTTATGAAATAAAAACAACAGAATTTAATATAAATGAAAAAGGCAAACCTGAATATAATAGAGCAAAAGAAAAAGAAGAAATTCGTAAAATGAGTGAAGAATATGTTGATAGATAGGAGAAAAGAATGAAAGATATAGAAGAAATTAAGAAAACAAGTGGAATGTTTATAAAGAAAGAAGGACCAGATGGCTTTGGAGGAACAGTTTTTCCAATAGAATATAAGAATGGCAAAGTTAAAATTGTTAAAGATATAGATAAAGCATTGCATTTTATATTTAGCTGGGGCTGTGGTTTTGAGCATTTATCTGTTTCAACTCCAGTACAATGTCCTACATGGGATCAAATGTGCAAAATGAAAGATATATTTTGGCGTGATGATGAAGTTTGTATGCAATTGCATCCTAAAAAAGAAGACTATGTAAATAATATGAAATATTGTTTGCATATTTGGAGACCTATTGATAAAGAAATACCTACACCACCTAGCATAATGCTTGGATTTAGAGAAGGCAAATTAGAAGAAGATTTAATGCAATTATTAAAATTCTATGATGAAATGCCTAGATGGCAAGAGGAGGTTGATGAATGAACAAAAAAGAACTTGATATATTAAACTCGAACGATTGGAATAAATGTATTCAATTAATAGAAGACTATTGGAATACAGATTATGGAACTTGTGAATTATGTAGAGAAAGAAATGGAACGGAAACCTTAGAATTAACAACAGGAGGATGGAGTGAAAATGAAAATCTAATAGATCAAATAGCAGAGACATGGTTTTGGCTTTTATGGTGGCAAGAAAGTAAAAGGGGAGGCTATTATAAATTTATATATACTGAAAAAATAAATTATGAAAGCGAGGAAATTTAGAAATGGAAACTAAAACAGATCTTAGAGAATTTGAAACTTTAGTAAAAAAAATTGATAGAAATAAATATCATGTAGGGAGAGAGTTGACTTTTAGTCCAGAAGGTTTTTATATTTCTAACTGGAGTATTTTTAGAAAAGACATGCCTTCAGTAGAATATTTTTCTAAAGACAATACAGCTATATTAAGTTCTGCAAAGGGAAATACTATTGAAGATATAAAAGAATTTTTAAGAAGGGAGGGAATGTAGATGAGTCTATATAATACTTTATTTGGAGAGAATCAAGAAGCTCATGTGCTTTTAGGAATGATAGGTTTGAATAAAGAATATTTTCAAAGATATAGAGATATAGAATTAATTAATAATGCAACAATAATAAGAGTATTTACAAGACTAGGTGGAGGCAATAGACCCGATTACCAAACAACATGGGATAAAATTCGTAGACATGAATTATATTTAGGAGATTATGACGATGGGTTTGATGAAACTTATGCTTATATAGAATATAAAATCCCAGAACAATTTAAAGAAACAGCGAAAAAAATGTTTAAAGGCGAACCTATTCCGTTTAAAGAAAAATTTGAAAAAGAACTAGAAGATATGAATAAACCTGGAACTCAAGCTTATGAAAGATCAAAAGAAATAGCCAGAAAGTTGGAAGATGCGATTAGAAGTGCTGAAAATGGTAACGAAAATATACATATTATAGAAATTTAAGGAGAAATAAAATGAAAATTTTAAAAGAAGAAGAATACAAGGATTTATTAATAAATAGTCAAAGATATCTACCTTTAAAAGCGAAATTAGATAAAATAAATATTTTAATAGAAGAATATGAACATGGGAAAAACATATATACAGTTATGAGAGACATAAAAAATACTATAAAGGAGGAATAATAATGAATATTACTAATAAAATTGAATACATAAAAAAGCATAAAGTAAATGTTGTGTTCGGATTTTCTAAATATTTTAATTCTGAAGATGAGCTATTAAAAACTGATACTGAAATTTTTAAAAGAGCAGAAGAATTAAAAAATAAAATAAAACAAATGAATCCAAAACTTCGAAAAGCTTTTGCTTTTTATATTTCCATTTCACAACTAGAAATAATATCTTATAAAACATTAAGAAAAGTTGTCTCAATGGCTGATACAATTATTATTCCAGATTATAAGGAGGTGTAAAATGTTAGATAAATATCAACAAGAAATTGTAAACTCAACAGAACCAAGAATAATTGTTGAAGCTGGAGCTGGAAGTGGCAAAACCTTTACTCTAACTGAAAGAGTTAAAAAATTATTACTAGATGGAGTAGAACCTAGCAATATGGTAATAATAACCTTTACAAGAATGGCAGCTGAAGAGCTTAAAGAAAGATTAGTAGACGTCCCAGGAATTGGTGATTGTTTTGTAGGTACAATACATGCTTTTGCAAATAAAATATTTCAAAATTCAGAAGAAACTTATAAATTGTATTCAGATGAGATTGAAAATCAATTTATGACCGTTTTAATCAACTTGTATGGTAAACATATTACTATGGATAAATTTTTCGTTTATAAGGACATTATGAAGAAAATAGACCTAGGATTAAAAACGGAATTTGATCTTAATATAGAATTAACCCAAAATGAAATTTATGAAATTGAAGTTTTTATGGGGAAAATTGAAAATGAAGCTTACCCAGAAAATATAAAAACTTTATGTAAAAAACACAACGTAATTACTTTTGATGAATTAATAAGAAAAACAACAGAGTATTTTAAAGAGATTAATGGTAAAGTAGAATATCTTTTTGTTGACGAATACCAAGATATAGGCAAGATTGAAAGAGATTTCTTTAAAGCATTAAACGCAGATAATTATTTCTATGTAGGGGATCCGAGACAGGCATTGTATGCGTTTAAACGGAGGCAATGTAGGATATTTTAATAAATTAATAAAAAGTAAAAACTGGACAACATATTATTTAAATAATAATTATAGATGTGGTTCTGATATAATAAATATTGCTAATCAAATAATAATACAAGCCGAGGATATAAATCCCACAACGGTTATTTGTATGTCAGGTAAAAAAGGTAAAGTAACAATAGATAGTAAATATAAAATAGATAAATATTTAAATTATATAAAAGAAAGAGGAGATTATGTAGATTGGTTTATTTTAGCAAGAACAAATAAAGATATAGCAAAATTAGAAATCTTATTATCTGCATTAAATATTCCTTACATTTCATTTAAAAAAGGAGAAATGACGTTAGAAGAAATGCGAAAATTTATGGCAGAAAATAAAGTAAAACTATTAACAATACATACTTCTAAAGGATTAGAAAGCAAAAATGTACTTTTATATGGAAATTTTCCAATAAAGCAAAAACCTTATTTAAGAAACAACGATGAAATTAAAGTGCAATATGTTGGAATGACAAGAAGCATGGAAAATTTAATTATATTAAATTAGGAGAAAACTATGATTAATAAATGTATAAATTGTTGTAAATGGATTACTTGTAATAACCACATACAAGAAAATTGTGAAGATTTTAAATTTGAAAGAATAGAAATAAAAAACGAAAGGAAAGAAAAATATGAAGAGAGAAAGAATGGTAAAAAAAGCAATTAGACCACTTTGCAAAATATTTGGAATAAAATATGATTATATATATTTCCCTGATAATGAAAATATATATTTAAACGAACAACGAATTAAATGTACAGGAGATACAATTGAACAAATTAAAGATAAAGTTGTTGGTTATATTTTTGCGGAAATATATTGTAAAAATAACAGTATAGGTGCATTTCAAAAACAAACTTTAAATGTAATAAAAAAAGATTGGATGAAATAAAGGAGGAGCAAATGGATATTGAAAAATATTTAATAAGTCTAAATTTTGATACATTACAAAACAGAGGTTTTCAATATTGGAAAGAAGCAGTAAATTATTGCAAAAATAAAACTTTATTTAAAATGGAGGATGTATATAATCATATAGCAAAAAAATATAATGCAACTAGATATGGTGTAGAAGCAGTAATGAGACGTTATATGCTTGATTTAAATTCTGAAGAAATTTTTAAATATATATCTCCTCAAAAAAGGATAACTAATAAAATTGTACTGATTTCAATAATGAAACACTATAGACTGCAAAAAAATAAAATGAATATAGATTTTAAAGGTAAATTAGAAGATATATCAATGTTATTAGTAAGTGCTGAAAGATATGCATTAGGTAGACAAACTTATATAGTTCAATGGACTTGCGAAGTTATAAAAAAGAATTTGCATTTACTATCTAATAAGGATAAACAAGTTATGATTAGAGATTTAGAAAATCCAATAAGTTATGGAAATGATTGTGATAAAACAGAATGGTTAAAATTATTAAATAAATTAAAGGAGAAAGAATGTTAGTTTCAAAAAATTTAAAAGACAAAAGAAAAAGTTGGTACATTTGTGATAGATGTGGAGATAAGCTAACAGGGATAAGCAGAAATTTAATAAGTATAAATAGCAAGAAAAGATTTGATTTATGCTTAGATTGTTGGAAAAATGTAGAAAAGTATATTGAGAGAGGTGTAAGTAAATGAATATAGAAGAGAACATAGAAATTGTAAAAAGATTTTGTAGTCTTGATTTTCTATATAGTAATACAATAGTTTTTTTTAAAAGAACAATTTTTGACATATCAAGATGCCATAGAAACTCTACTAACAGCTTATGAAAAAGAAAAAGAGAAAAATAAAGAATTAAGCACAATTAAAGAAACAATAAAAGTATTAAATGATAATAAAGTTCAAGATGATTTGTATTATGTTGTAGGAAGAAAAGACTTTTTAAAAAACAATTATAAAGAACAATTAGATTATATCGGCAAAGACAAATTAAAAGAAATGTTGAACGGATATAAAAAAGCATTAAAAGATGTTGAAGAGGCTATAGCAATATTAAAATCTAATTTATTAATAGTTGCAGATGAAAATAACAAAAAAGAAACAGAGAAAGAGCTTAAATTTAGAGAAGAAGATAAGATTTCTAAAATAGCAATAATAAATTTATTAGAAGATTTATTAGAGGAGGAATAAAACAATTAATGAATTTAACAAATATAGAGAATTATTTAGCAAATATTTTAATGTTGTAAGAAGGGATGAATTAAGATTAGTTCATTATTGTTATTATAATGGAGTAGATGAGCCATCAGTTTGGAATTTAGAAGAAGTTTAGCTGTAATATACAGCAGTTAGGAGGAAATATATGTGTGAATATTGCCAAGAAGATTATGATGGTTGGTATAAGCCATTAGATAAAAATGCTCATGTATGTATTTTTGATAAACCACATGAAAAAATATTAGATATAAGTTGGTATGGACATAAAATGAAAATAGATATAAATTATTGTCCAATGTGTCGGTAGAGAGTTGAAAGGAGCTGATAATATTGAATGAAGCAGATGAGATAAAATATAACATTTTAAGAAAATATGTAGATGAAATAAATAAAATGTATAAATGTGGTTGTTGGGTTGATTGGATTTCAGTTGAAAAGTTAGCACGAATTATGAATATAAGTAAATATAAAGTTAGAAAAGCATTTAAAGAATTAGCAGAAGAAGGATATTTAAAATTAGATAAAGTTCCTACAGCATTTCAAGAATATGATAATGGATTATATTGTGAAAGTATTCCTTGGTTATATTGTAAAGCTTATGTATTAACAAATGATGCTTTTGAAAAAGTAAAAGAGCTTCGGCTGGATAGGAGGAGAAGATGAATAAAAAGATAAAAGTAATAGAACTTTTAAATAAAATAGCAAATGGAGAAGAAGTACCTAAGAAAATAAAAAGTAAAGATAAAGAGTTTTATTTTCAAGAAGATGAAGCAAGTATAGATTATTTATATAGAACTGATAAAAATGGAAACGGTTGGTTAGTTGTACAAGATTTGGCTTTAAATGATGAAGTTGAAATATTAGAAGATAATACAGAAGAGATAGAAGAATTGCCTATATGGGTAACAAGAAGAAATGGAGAAGAAATAACACAAGATGAAGGTAAAAGACTTGAAATGGCAGATAAAATCAACGAAATTATAAGATACATAAAAGGGAAGGAGAAAAAGTAAATGATATATAGAGAAGAAAGAATGATTGTTAATTTTGAAGGTGGAGATATAGAAGTTGCAGGAGGTCATAATGACAAAGTAGGATATATTAAATTAGGAGAATTAGATCAACCACAAGAAATAGGAACAAAGCCAGAAATTACAGCTAAATGTTATCCTGTTATTATGGTATTTAAAAACACTAAAAGTATAGATGCAGTTATAAAAGTATTAAATCACATAAAGAAGAAAATGGAAGAAAGCGAGGAGAAAGAAAATAATGGACAAGAGTGAAGAAGAATTGATAGAATTATCAAAAACATTTAGAAGCTGTGCGGATGATATAGATAAACTTTTAGAGTTAGCTGAAAGAGAAACAAAAGGAGAAGATGTAAAAGAAGAAAGTGAAACAATTTTAGGCAGATTTGCATTTCGTTTGATGAAATTAAAAGGAATATTTTAAGAAAGGGGAATAAATAAATGAATGAAGAAGAATATGTAAAAAGTAAATTACAAAATATTGCTGAAAATATTGATAAAGAATTACCAGAAGGATTTGGGTTTGCATTATTAACATTTAAGTTTAACGCTGAACCAGATACATCTGAATTAATGTATGTTGCAAATGCTAATAGGCAAGATATTGTTAAAGCAATGGAAGAATGGATAGAAAAAACTAAAGAAAAATTTGCAAATGACACAAATAAGTATTAAAATAATATTAGATAAAATATTTTAAATTGTAGAATACCAAGGAGGGTTGACTATGATATGTTCAATAAAAGAACAAGAGATATGTCAAGTAGAAAAAAGAGGTTGTGAAGGCTGTTATTACAACCAAATAAAATTAGGTGATATAGTTAAACATAGAAAAGATGGATATACAGGAAAAGTTAAAAGTATAGATAATATATTTGTACATTTAGAAGATGGAAGACATATACTTAAGTGCTATGCAGAAATTATTAAAGAAAATAATTAAAGCTATTGAAAAATATAGATATTAATAATATAATATTATTAGAATAAAGGAGAAAAATATGATAAGAAAATTTGAATATGTAAAAAGAGTATTAAATAATGGATTTGAAAACGTAACTCCTGATTTTAATTTACCTAAAAGAAGTACAAAATATTCATCAGGATATGATTTTGAATGTATTGAAGATATTACAATCAAGCCATATAAATTTGGTGATCAACCTACTTTTATCCCTACAGGAGTAAAATGTAAAATGCCTGAAAACGAATTTCTTATGTTAGTAAACAGATCTTCAAATCCAAAAAAGAAAAATTTAATAATTCCAAATAGCGTAGGAATTATAGATTCTGATTATTATGGAAATCAAGATAATGATGGAGAAATTATGTTTGCTTTCTATAACTTTGGCACAGAAAATATTACTATTGAAAAAGGTTATCATTTAGGACAAGGAATTTTCATAGAATATAAATTAACAGATGATGATGTTAGTGAAGGAGAAAGAGTTGGAGGATTTGGTTCTACAAATAATTTATAATAATAATCAATAAAAATCAGGAGAAAAAATATGGTTGATATTTTTAAAAAAGAGATATGCAACTATTGTAAAAACACAGAATGTGAAAAAAATGAATATTATAAAAATACATTAATTGAAATTAATTCAGATGGATTAAAAACTTTTAAATGTATAAATTATATGAAAGATCTGTCTAAAATAATTCCAATAGAGCGACCTTTGCCTATTACAGCTAAAAGAGATTATATAAAATATCATGAAATATAAAAAAAGGAAATATAAAAGGTAGTTTTTTTACTATCTTTTTTTATTTTTAGGAGGAAAATATGAATAGAGAAGATTTTTTAAAAATTATTCCTAAACCTACTAATGAAGATGTAATATTATATGATGTATCATTAAAAGATTTAATTGATATTGATGTACCTAATGAATATCTCAAATTACTTCCTGTTTTTAAAGAAGAAAAAAATAATTTAAAAAAATTAAAAGAAGAAATTGATACTTACACAGAAAGAACAAATCAGATGTTCTTAGTAAACCCTTCATGGTCTGAAGAAACATATTTGCAAAAATTACAAGATGATATGAGAACATATTCAACCTTATATGGAAGCATTAAACGAAAAGAAGAAGAAATTAAAATATGTCAAAAAAAAATAGATACAATAAACGAAAAAATTCTTGTCCAAAAAAGCAAAGAAGAAAAAGATAACGAAATAAGAAATGAAAATATAAATAATGAAATAGAAGAAAATAAAACAGATGTTAATAAATATAAAGATACTGTTGAAATATACAAAAAAGTTTATAAAAAAAATGAAGAACAAATTAAGAATTTAAAATCAGATTTAAAAATATTGAAATTATCTTTACAGCAATTATTTAAAGGAGACTACAAATGCTTTTGTTGTGGCAGGAAAATAAAAGAAGTTGAAGCAGGAAAAATAACTGAAAAAATAACAATTAATATACAAAAAAAAGAACAAGAATTAATAAATTTGACCGAAGAGCAAAATAAAATGAAAAATACTTTAGATTATTATAAAGAACAATTATCGAAAAATAAAACCAAATTGCAAAATAATTTAGCTTTTAGGCGTAATTTTAAAAAAATGTACATAAAAAAGAGTATCGAAATATTAAAACTTGAAGCTCAAAAAAATGAAGTTTTGAATAAAATAACAGAGTTAAATGAAAAATTTAAAGATGATCCAAATATTAATTCTAAAAAATTTCTGGAATTAAAAAATAGAATCGAAAAATATAAAATAAGCTTAGAAAATTTAAGAAAAATAAAAAGTATAAAAGGAAATACCGCTATAAAAATTAATAAATATAAAGAAAAACAAATTCAGATTGAAGAAATGAAAAAGACAATAACTAAATATTTATCTTTTTTAAATATTTATTATAAAATTTATGAACAAAAAGCTAGTCAGTATGCAGGTCCAGAATATAAAATAAAATTATTTGAAATAAAAAATCTTGATATTATAGAGATTTTAAATATTATATATAAAGGGAAAGAATATTCACAATTATCAAAAAGAGATAAACAAATTGTAGACCAAAATTTAGCAGAAAAATTTTTGCCAAATTTTTAATAATTGTTATTGACTTTAATTATATAGTATGATATACTACGAAATGAAAGGAGGAGAAATAAAATGCCAAACAATGAAGAGATTAAAGAAAAGCTAAGGAAATGTCACATTACCTACAATGATCTTCTTAAATATTTAACTAATTTTTCTCATACAACCAGAATAAGTGAAGAATTAGCAAAACCTTTAAAAAAAGAAAGAGAAAAAGAATATTTAGATGCAATTAATGAAATACTAAAAGAAAGAATTAATATGTTACAAAGCTAGGAGATGTGAAATGCAAGAAATTTGGAAGCCAGTTAAAGGATATGAAGACTTTTATGAAATATCAAATTTAGGAAATGTAAAAAGTTTAAGAAGAAACATAATTTTAAAGCAAAGACTTAACAATAAAGGAAGATATTATGTGAATCTTTCTAATGGTACTTCTCAATATAAAAGCAAAATGATATATAGGCTAGTAGCAGAAGCTTTTATACCTAATCCAAATAATTTGCCACAAATTAATCATAAAGACGAAAATCCAAAGAATAATAGAGTTGACAATTTAGAATGGTGTACTGCTAAATATAATATTAATTATGGAAATAGAACTAAAAAAAGTATAGAGTCAAGTTTAAAGCCTGTGTTACAATATGACTTACAAGGAAATTTAATAAAAAAATGGGGAAGTATAAAAGAAGCTAATAATTTTTATAATACCACATCAATAAGTAATTGTTGTAATCATCCTCAAAAGTATAATACAGCAAAGGGGTTTCAATGGAAATTAGAAACTGATACAAGGATCATTAAACCCATAAAAACTTTTAAAGAAAGGGCAAAAGAAAGAAAGCAAAAAGAAGTAAACCAATATAGTTTAAACGGAGACTTTATAAAAAACTTGGAAAAGTTTAAAATTAGCAGAAAAATTCTACAATATAAATAATTTACATTTATGTTGTAAGGGAAAAAGACAAAGCATAGGCGGATATATATGGAAATATAATATGAAAGGTTGTGATTAAAATAAAGGTAACTAAGTTAAAAATAAAGAATTTGTATGGTATTGAAGAACTAGATTTAGATGGAAAATCTATAGAATTAGTCGGTAGCAATGGAGTAGGCAAATCTTCTGTTTTAGATGCAATTAGATTAGCATTAACTAATAATAGTAAAAGAAAATATATTGTAAAAAAAGGAGAAACAGAAGGCAGCGTTTATGTAGAACTTGATAATGGTATTACTATTGACAGAAAAAAAAGAACAGATAAATCAGATTATAAATCAATTAAAGATTCAACAGGGAATGAAATTAATAGTCCAGAAACATTTTTAAAAGATATATTTACGCCATTACAATTAGAACCAGTAGAATTTTTATCTATGTCAGAGCAAGAACAAAACAGAATATTATTAAACCTAATAAAATTTGATAAAGATAAAAAAGATTTTATTACAGAAAAATTTGGAGAAGAAATTAATTGGGTAGATTACAGCAATTCTATATTAGAAATACTTAATGAAATACAATCTAAAGACGGGAAATATTATTTAACTAGAGAAGAAATAAACAGAAATGCTAGAAATGAACAAGCTATTGTTAATGATATTGCAAAAGATATTCCAGAAAATTATGATGTAGAAAAATGGAGAAATTATACTTTATCTGATAAATATGAAGAACTTAATAAAAAGAAAGATTATAATGCTAAAATTGATAGAGCTATTGCTTATAAAGAAGATTATGATAATAAAATTAAAAATTTAGATAATGAACTTGATAAAAAAATATTGCAAATAAACGGAGGAAAAGAATCTGAAAAATATGGTTTTGAAACAGAAATAGCTGATTTAAAATATAGAATAGAACTATTACAAAAAGAAATTGAAGGATTAGACAATAAATATCAAGTGTATATTGACAAAGCGCAAGCTGAACATGATATGGAAGTAGCAAAGCTTGATGAAAACATTAAAGTTGCAAATGACTGGGTTGATAATCCTAAAGTAGTAACCGAAACATTAGAAAATGAACTTAAAATTGCAGAAGAAATGAAAGGACACATAAACGAATATGACAGAATGACAGAAAAACAATCTCATATAGAAACGCTTGTAGCACAAAGCAAAGTATTAACTGATAAAATAGAACTTGCTAGAAATTTACCAGGACAAATACTAAAAGAAGTTGAAATACCAGTTAAAAATCTTACTGTTGAAAACGGTATTCCACTTGTAAAAGGACTTCCTGTTGGTAATTTAAGTGAAGGCGAAAAATTACAATTATGTGTTGATGTTACATTAGGAGATGAAAATAATTTAAAACTAATACTTATAGACGGTACAGAAAAATTATCTGAAGAAAACAGAAAAAAACTTTATGAAATATGCAAAGAAAAAGGGTTAACCGTTATAGCTACTAGAACTACAGATAATAATGAATTAAATATAGTGGAATTATAGGAGGAAATGCTATGCTATTAACACCAGAAACGTATTTTAGTGTTGAAGCCGACCGAGAATATATGAGCGTATCGCAATTTAAAGCCTTTAGAGCTTGCCAGAGCAAAGCATTTTACAATATCGAACAACCAGATACAACATACAAACAAGCATTTACTGAAGGAAAATTATTCGAAGAACTTGTTGCAGGAGATCCTAAACTATTTATGGCTCAACACCCTGAAATGATTTCTTCTCGTGGTACTACAGCAGGACAATTAAAATCAGAATTTCAAAGGGTTGTAAAAGCAGCTGAAAAATTTAATAGTCAAGAGTTCTTTAGAGATATTATAGAAAAATGTGAAAAACAAGTTATTCTTACTGGAGAAATCTGTGGAGTTCCAGTAAAATGTTGCTTAGATTTATTCGATAGAGAAACATTTTCAATATATGATATTAAATGTATGAAAGATTTTAGTGAGCAATGGAGTAAAGAAGAAAAAAAATATATTCCTTGGTATTATGCTTGGGGATATGTGTTACAACTAGCCGTTTATAGAGAAATAGTAAAACAGAACTTCCATGCAGAACCTAAAGAAATTGCACTTTTAGCAGCTACTAAAGAGGAAGTTCCAGATATTCAAGCTATAAAATTTGATACTGAATTACTAGATATAGAACTAGAAGATTTTAGACACGATATAAGATTATATGATGAAATAAAAAAAGGTAGAATAAAGCCAACGCCTTGTAATTGTTGTTCGTATTGTAAGACAATAAAAGAAATCCATGAATTTGAGGAGGTGAAATAAAATGTTTCAAATAGGAGATATAGTAAGACCTAAGAAATGTTACAAAGGACATAATTATTGTTTTAAAGTAATAGAAATAAAAAAAGAACCTTTTGTAAAAGATTTATATAGAATACAAAGAATTGAACAGCAACTAGACAAAAATTATAGTCTGACTTTTCAACTAAATATAATAAGAACCGTAGAACAATGTTTGTGGGAAGAAGATGAAATAGAATTTGCAAGTGATACTAAATTGCATTATGATATAACTGGTATAAACATACCTGATTATACAAGTATTGTTTTAGATGACATGGAAAGGAATTTATCAAAATTAAAAAATAAAGTTAAGGAGGAAAATAAAATGCAAATATTAGATATTTATAAAGAAAGAAAAATAGAAGCTTTAAAAGAAGAGCTTTTAAAAGCTAAAGAAAATGTAAAAAAAGAAGATGAAATTCAAAGTATAATAATTGAAATGACAAATCAAGTAAATACTATATTAGAAAATCAAGGTTCAGATGCTAGATATGAATCTCATCCAAATTTATATACATCAAAAACAGAAATAGAATTAGAAGAATTAGATAAAAAATACTATGAAGAAGTTGAGTTTCTAAATTCAACCATTAAAGAAGTAGAAGCAATGTTTGAAATGGCAGAAGATTATCAAGAAAGAATGAAAATACTTAAAAGATATGGTATAATTAATAAGGATGGAAAATTAAGTATTTAAAGAAAGGAAAAAAAATATGGGAATAGGTGTATTAATTATAGGAAAATCAGGAAGTGGAAAATCTACATCATTAAGAAATTTTAAATCAGATGAAGTAGGAATCATTAATGTAATAGCTAAACCCTTACCTTTTAAAAATGTCAATGGTTTAAAAACTGTTGATACAGATAATTATGCTGATGTAAAAAAAGTTATAGAAGGAAGTAAAACCCCATCAATAGTTATAGATGATGCAGGTTATCTGATTACAAATCAATTTATGAGAAAACACTCTAATATAGGTGGAGGAAATGCAGTTTTTAGCCTTTACAATGATATTGCTGATAGTTTTTGGAATTTAACAGAACAAATAAAAAAACTTCCAAATAATAAAATCGTGTATATATTAATGCATGAGGACAAGAACGACTTCGGAGATATAAAACCTAAGACGATAGGCAAGCTTATAGATGAAAAGGTGTGCCTAGAAGGTTTGTTCTCAATAGTTTTAAGAGCTAAGAAAGTAGATAAAAACTATTATTTCTTTACACAAGCAACTGATGGAGATGTAGCAAAATCACCAATAGGAATGTTTGATGAACTATATATTGAAAATGACTTAAAAGCAGTAGATGATAAGATCAGAGAGTTTTATGGAATAACAAATAAGGAGGAAAAATAATTATGGGAAATAATGAATTTGAAATTCTCGCATTAGGAATAGTTAAAGATTATATTGATGAACATTTAGATAAAAGTGACGAAAAACCATTTTATGAAGTTTATATAGTATGGAGTTGTAAAGCATTACAAAATAACAAAGCATTAATAAGTTCTTCATTATCTGATGGTATGTATTATGAATTAACTTATAATGGAGACAAAAAAGAAATATATTTAGATGCTTATAAAAAATTTGAAAATAAATGTATAAAATTAGAAGAGGAGGAAAATTAATATGATACAAGGATTTAGTGATTATGAAACAACAGAAACAAGTGGTTTTGTAGAAAGAGAAAGATTAAAATTAGGAGGACATATTTGTAAAGTTTTAGAAACAAGTATTGAAACTGTAACTTCAAAAAAAGATGGTAAAACTTTTAATATGTTAAAATTAAAATTTGATATTGAAGCTCCTGATGAACAAGCAGGGTTTTATCAAAGAAGATTTGTAGAAGAAGCAAAAGCAGATGCTTTAAATACAAAATGGAAAGGATATTACAGATTAACAATACCAGATAATTCTTCTGAAGATTTCGTAAAGAAAAATTGGAAAACATTTTTAACTTCAATAGAAGAATCTAATCCAGGTGTAAAAATCAATGGTACAGCAGGATTTGATGAAAACATTTTAGTAGGAAAAGTATTTGGTGGAATTTTTGGTCTTGAAGAATTTACATTACCAACAGATGGAAGAACAATTACATTTACAAAAATAAGATTTCCGAGAAGTACAAAAAATATTACTGAAGCTAAAATTCCTTCAGTTAGATTATTAGATGGTACTTATATGGATTATGAAGAATATAAAAATAATAAAAAATCAAGCAATAACGAAACAAACAATACTCCAACAGAACAAGGAGTAATTAATACTACTGATGATTTACCTTTCTAATCAAAAAAAGAGGCTCTACAATCGCCGTAGAGCCTTTTTTATTTTTAATTAATATACTTTTATGTCCTAATATCCAATGATTTTATATATATTAAACGATAAACCATCATTATTGGTTATTGCATTTGTACTTAAATTAATATTTTTTGCTGATGAATTTCCTCTTGTTAATTTTGTACCCGACAATGTACAAACTTGTGAAGCTATAACCATATTTTGAGATCCTGTATATATACCATCTAATACTATATTAATCGAAGTCGCATTTACAGCTATTTTAATTGATTTATGATAGCCTGAAACTCCATATAATATTTCTATTTCTTTATAATTTTGAATACTGTCACTAAGTGTAACATCAGAACTTGTTCCTCCTGAAGAGAGATTAAATAAAATATTTCCCGAATTAATTAATTCCCAATTACCATAAGTCAATGCATCTACTTTTATATATCGTGAATATATATCTGTTGAATTTACAGGATAAATTGTCTGCTTAACTCTATTAGCATTAATTGTTTCTTCTACAATCATTTTAAAACTAAATTTATTTTGTGAATCATAAGGCGTATTTTTTATACTTTCAAGATTTGAATTAAGTAAATATATTCCTGGTGTTGTATAATCATTCAAATCACTATTAGCATGTATTACATATTCAGAGATTGGAGTATTCAAAGTGCTAACGCCTCCAATTCCATTCATTAAAAAAGCTAATTGAGAATTTTCTTTTTGTTCATATTTTCCATTATCGCTTTCTGCAAATAAATTACTAGAAGTTGAAGTTACAACTATATCATGACTATAATTAGAACTATATATTTCAGTTCCAAATAATCTCAATCCTGCTAAAGTTTTATTAGTATTTGTTAGGTAGCCATTTTCCATTACTACCGCAATCTTTGGACTTATTTTTTTATAATAAGTCTCATTTACAGCTGTACCTATTCCATGATGTTGAACTTTTAATACATCACAATAAGTTAATTCATCACTTATTTTAGCTTGCGCTTCAATAGGTAAATCACCAGTAAACAAAAATTTATGATCTTTATGTGTTAATTCAGCGACCATTGAAAAATTGTTATAATTAGTTATATATTTCCCTGAACCAGAATTATAAAATGTTATATCATAATAATAAATAAATCTAGTTTCATCACAATTCAAAAATTTAATTGAGGTTTCATTATCTATATTTATAATATCTCCTTCATCTGGTCTTATTATAGTTAAACTTCTTTCGTTTATGGCATTTGTTATATTAGCTTCTAAAGTAGGAAGATAAAGCGCTCCTGCTATGTCTCTATTTTTTGAATCCGCAGTATCTCCATAAATAAATTGATTCCAGTCAGGATTTTTAGGGAATATAAAAATACAATTAGAAAAATCAATATCACTATCTAATAAATCTATAAAATTTTGTCCATCATAATTTGATGTATATCCCATACAATGATCTCCATGAAAATGAGATAAAATTAAATAATCTACTTTTGATACATTTTTTTCTTTTAATTTATTTATTAAAGTAGCTGCGTTTGTACCTCCTAAATCAAGCAAAATATTTTTATCTTTTGCTTTAATTAACATACAATCACCACTATTATCTCCTCTATATAAAAAATGAACTTCAAGATTATTACTTTTTTCTGCCTCGTTTATTATAGATGTTCTTTCCCATTTTGAAGCATCCCATATTCCTGTTGTATTTGTTTTAGCTCTATATAAAATATTATTATATATACAATAATCTCCTACTGAATATGTTGCTTCATCATTATATTCTTCTGCGCCTGTAACAGTATTTGTTTTTCTATCAACATTATATATTCCATCTTCTATATAATTCATTTTATCTTCATCTACTGTACTAATATTATTGGTCCATGTTTGCTTCTTATAACTCATTTTTATCTTCTCCTTTCATTTTTTTAATTTCTCTTTTCATTTGTTCTATTTGTTCCTGTTGTTTATTTAATGTAATATCTTGTTGCTTTTGTTTATCAGCAATTTCTTTAATTGCTTGACAACATGTAGAAACAAAACTATAAATATCAACATTATTATTATCTGAAGATGTTATTTCTTGATTATATTTAAAATCTTTTCCAATTACAAAACCTATATGCTTTTTATCTCCATCTTGCTGCGATTTCATATTATATTTATATATATCTATAGATTTTATAATATCTAATGCATTATTTAATTTTTCAAAATTCTTTTTATTTTCTGCTTTTGAGGTTTGAATTAATACTTCGCAAGTAATATTATGTGAAACATGTAAGTCTCCATCAATAAATAATTCAAATCTTTCATCAGAATTAAAAACATCAGTGAACATTCCTCCTTTTACTCCAGAAGGCATTACTTCAAGATGCCCTTTTAGATTTATTCCTTCAGTATATAAATAATCAATATAATTATAAATTAATGAAAAGATACTTCTAAATTTATTAGCATTATTATCAAAAATTCTAAGAGATTTATTAAAACTATAAGGATCAATTTCATAACTACCAGAATAAGTATAATATCCACCATTATCTACTGCTTTCATCATAGTAAAAAGATCACCAGAATTTAATTTTCCATCTTCATTACTATCATATCTTTGTTTTTCTTCTTCTGTTAATTCTGCTCCATCCATTAAATAGCTTTGAAGTTTTATTACATCTTCTTCTTCAAATGGTCCAACAGTTTTAACAATATTAGTCTTAAAATGAACTGCTTTTCCGTTTATATCTATTTTATCTCCACTAATAATCTGCCCACTTTCATCATTATTAATGTTATCAATAATGTTTTTTCCAGTAAAATCGTCTCCATCTAATTTATTTTTATCTATGTCTGATACTGTTTTTTCTACCGATTCGCCACCGTTATATAGAGTTGTTACTTTAGAAGCATCTAATGTCCCTGAATTTATGCTATTTGTAGCACTTATTGTTTTCTTAAAAATATCTGTACTATCTAACGTAATGTTACTTAATTTTATAGTTGCATCTGATTTATCCCATACAGAATATGAAAATTCTATAATTCTTAAATCTTCAAAAGAAACTCCTCCAATAATTCGGTCTTCTGCCAAAATTGTATTTTCACTTACAAATACAGATGGATATATTTTTTGATAACCAATTACTCTAACAATGTCATTTAAATCTACAGTTTCTAATTCATATCCTTCTACTTGATATAATAAAGCTACTTTTACATCTAGTTCTATAGAAGGTTTACATAACATTTCAAGTTTTCTTTCTCCCCATTTTTTTAATTGTTTTGGATTTGTTATATCAGGATTATTTTCTATTCCTTCGAGAACAGTATCAGTATATTCATAATTTTCTAACCATACACTATCATTATTTACTCGTTTTATATTTAAACCGCCTTCACCCAAAGGACACAATTTAGTTATTATTTTATTATTATATGCTTTTTCAAGCGATTGCATATTTTTTTGATATTTTACTTCATAGCCATTATAAGGCAAATATCTTGTTTCATCCCTATGATGCACAATTTTATTTAAACTATCGAAAACTAAAATTCCACCCCATAATTCTTGAATTTTTAATATATTGTCATATATATTCATTTGATCTGTTTCAAAATCAAATTTTAAATATACAGGATTATTATCTTTATCTGTAACAAGTTCTCCGTCCTCGTATTCATAAATATCACAAGTTCCTACTGTCCATCCAGTACCATATAAAAGTCCTTCCAAAACATAACCTGAAGATCCTTTAGGGTATCTTGTTGGAACTTCAATTCCATTATTTTTTAAAGGTAAATTTCCGTTAGATAATATTACAACCATAAAAGTATCTATTTTAGATAAATTTGTCTCACTATTCCAAGCTCTTACAAACTTTCTGCTTAATAATTGTTGTCTTTCATAAGCTGTAACTTCTATTGTTTTTTCATCATTTTCCGATACTCTTTCTGTAAACGAACCATCAAAATTAGGAGAAAAAACCATGCCATCAACTAAATATAAATTTTCTGGATTACTTATTTCTTTCCATTTAGAATTGTTTATATCAATTGTAAAAGTAAATATTGATTCCGAATTTTGCTTTTTTTCTATTCTAGGATTAATTAACGTTTCTTCATCATCTTTATCAAATACAGCTAGTAAGTTTTCGTTTTTATCAAGAACATAAATTTTTTCATCTTGTCCTTCATTTGAAGTATAACTTAACTTTAATACAACTGGAGTTGTGTCTGTTACTATTATATGCGTAATTCCTTCATATAAAGGTATATTTTGTAATGCCTCATAAGCTGCTACTTGCTCAGACGTAAAAGCTATAACATCATTACCAATATGTAACCCATCAGAATCAATGTAATCATTTCCACTTAATATTTGACCTGCTTGAAGTGGAAAACTATATGTTCTTTGAGAAGTTGAATCTGCATTTTCAATTGTTATATTAATAGAAGTGATTTCTTCTCCTGTCCTTAAGTTATAATTATTTTCAGTTATTAAGCCTTCTAATAATTCTGTCACTAATATATGTCCACCATAAAATATAGGAATTGAGCCAATACCATTAAATGAAAGAACAGTTAAATTTGAGCCATAAACAACTTTTTCTACATTATTTTCCATTTTTCCCTCCCCCTTTATTTTTATAAAGTTAAATCATTCCATTCAACTGATACTTGTTCTTCATCATCTATTCCTGATATGATTCGTAATGTATTCGTTCCATTTTCAATTTTAGGAAATTGATGATTATAATGTGACATTTGATTTGTTTTTTTCCCTAAAGCATCTATACCTATAACAGTTGACCTTGAACTGTCAATTATTAATTTAGTGTCACTATCTATATCAGCATCAAATTGCATTAAATAATTATTCAATGTAATAACTGGGGATGATGCTGGGCCTAAAATTGTAAATTTTGCTCCAGCTTCTTTAATTGTATCACTATCTTCGCTATTATTGCCAACTATTTTTTTTACTGTTATTTTTTTCCCATAAGAACTAGATGATTTTAAAGGGATAGAAAATCTTAATGCTTTTGGATATCTTACTACTGTTAAAGAACCACTATATTTTACATTATAATAGCAATCTCTATCTTCTATTCCTAATTTAATAGTACGATTTTTTATATTATGTAAAAAAGTTTTTATTCTATTTTCTTCTAATACCTTTTCTTCTGCGGTTAAATTATCGTTTGTATAACATACTATATTAAATGGTATAGAATCATAGGTTGTTGCTAATACAACATCTCCATCTCTACCTGCGATTTTTACACTTGATTCTGTAACTGATGGCATAGTAGAAAGTTCGCTTTCAGAAGGATCTATTAAATTTTTTATATTATAATCAGGAACAATAAAATAACCATTTTCTGATATATAGCAATCAACATTTTCCATTTTCTCATCTCCTCTAATAAAATTATAACATATAAAAAATAATATAGAAATAGTTTTTCAAAATGTTTTCTTAATAATTTTCTGGAAATACTATTTTTAAAGCATCTTCTACAGAGCGAGCAAATCCAGCTAATGCGTTTTTTTTCTTAACAGCTTCAATAAATTGTTCTTGTTCAGCCCTAGCCTTTCCTTTAAGTGTCTTAACCTCAATAAAAACAGCTCTCCCATCTGGCTTAATCCCATATAAATCACTATGCCCTTTTTGCCCTATTTTAATTTCCTGTCCCCATTTAGTGTAGAAATCACCTGTATTGCACCTAAAAATAAGGCAACCTTTTTCGCATAAAGCTACTCTTATTTTATTCTGGATGATAGTTTCTTCTTTATTTGCCATTTTATATCTCCTCTTTTAATATTGTTTTAAAAAACTCTTCAAAATTATTATCAAAAAGTTCTTCAACCCAATATTGATTAATGTTTCCTATTCCTATATGCTCTGTAGAATTTGGACCTTTATCTACTTTAAATAAAATTTTTAAAGAACCTAATTGAATCCAATCTTCCATTTTTCTGTATTTTATAAAAAGTGTTTGCCTAAACTTATCAACACAATAATCTATCGTATAATTATACCAATAATTTTTAGAATCATATTTACTAAACCAAAATATTATTTCTTTCATTTTATTTACTCCTTCCGAAACGGTATTTTAAGTTGCTTCGCTAAAACGTATGCGTAACCGAGGGCGATAACCGCTTCTGCTTCACGAACTGTGTTAGCTCAACCCAATTTTTACACTCTTTAGCACCCTTATACTCTTTAACTTTATCTGCTACGCTACTCAAATATTTCTGTCTTCTTTCTTCTTTTTCTTCTTCTATTTGCTTCAATTCTATATTTTTAAAATTTTCTATCTCTATAGGTGTAGTTTCATATTTTGCTCCACAATAAGGACAGGTATCTGCTGCCTCGAACGTCATAAAGCAATTCTGGCAAACTCTAATTTTAAAGGTACCATCATCATTTTCATTGTCATATTCTTTTACTGGCTTACTTAAACTCCATTGACGGTTCATAGTTGGAAAACCATGTCTTTGTACATTATTTACATAGTCAATTATAATTGCTTTTTTACCTTCTACTGGAGTTAAGCAACGCATACTCTGTTGTATATAAAGTCCGTAAACTTAATGTAGGTCTAAGAAGTAGCCCTACCTCACAAGTAGGAAGCGTTATACCTTCCGAAATTAAATTACAATTACATAATATTTTAAATTTGCCATCTTTGAAATCTTGTAAAACTCTCTCTCTTTCATCTTCTGGTGTATGTGAATCAATGTGTCGCGCAGGTATATTATTATCATTAAACATTTGACATATTTCCTGACTATGTGCTACGTTTACGCAATAAGCTATTGCTTGTTTTCCATCAGATAATTTTTTATAATATTTAAGTATATCTCCATAAATTTTTTTACCACTCATTGCATTTCCTAAATCTTGATTATTATAATCTCCACAACTTTTTTTAACATTACTTAAATCTATATTTAATTGTGGAGCATAATAAGAATAATCTGATATATTTCCCCTACTTATTAATTCTTTTGCTGTTATTCCCTCTATAATAATATCAAATAAATCTAATGGTTTGCCATCAAGCCTAATTGGACTGCCAGTAAAACCTATTCTAGAACAATTATAATATTCGCAGACCTTTCTATAGCTTGAAGCTCCAGAAATATGAGCTTCATCTATAATAATTAAATCTACAGGTCCATTTTCTCCTAAATGCCTAACTTCTGTAAAAACAGATTCTATTCTAGTTAAATTCCAATCTATATCTTCAAACAGTTCTTTGTGTTGAGAAATCAAAGAGTTCCTGTGAGCTAATATTAAAACATGATTTCCTTTTGCATTTGCCGATTCTGTAATCGCTTTCATTATATAACTTTTTCCAGCTCGGTCATCGACATGGAAGCACAATTAAAGGATTTTTATATCCATTTCTAAAAGCTTGCCTAGTCTTATCGTATATTTCTTGCTGATAATCCCTTAACTTCGTTTCCATAATCTATCATCACCCCTCTTTTTCTTCTAAATCTTTAACAATCAAATTTCTAACATAATCGCTAACTGTTTTATATTCACTTTTAGCTTTTTCTTTAACTTGTTCTTTCATTTCTTTAGGTATTAAAATCATTAAATTTTCATCGTACATTTTCTCTCCTCCTTATATTAATAATATTATTATATCATAAATAGATTTAAAGTCAATAAAAAAATGGAGCTTATATAGAAAACTCCATTTAAAATCTATTAAACTAATTTATTTACTTCTTTTTGTACTTCCTTGTAGTTGTAACCTGCCTTTTCTAATGCTTTCTTTCTAG
>Ga0326512_10000100_pt1 | contig 69126 bp, 60 predicted proteins | sample 1_2617_0518_D_FD_203652 | JGI IMG/M metagenome (GOLD analysis project Ga0326512, IMG submission 203652) | Bovine rumen microbial communities from UC Davis, California, United States - 1_2617_0518 | ecosystem: Host-associated > Mammals > Digestive system > Stomach > Rumen | place: USA...
ACCAGTAACCTTGCTCTTGTGCCCACTTCTTAAGCCTTACCAGTTGGACAGCTTTGCAAGTCGTTGTTCCCGCAAGAGCCTCAATCTCCTCAAGGACTCGCTGCGAGAAAGCGGATGCGCTTTCCAATATGCAACTTTCGCCATTTTCTCGGCATTCACCTTCTTGTGATAATCGTTCAGTATGATCTCCATTCATTGAGTCTTTTTGAGTTTTATTATGCAAAGATAGCTTTTTTTCCTGAGACTGCAAACTTTTTGTGTAAAAAGTATCTTCTACTGAATTATGCAAGTGTTTCCTGTTTTTATAGAAAAAAGAGATCTTTACTTAATCTTCAATGAAGATCTTTCCTCCCTCTTCCTTCTTACCTCAGACATTGTTTATGTCAGGTACCAGTCCTTTGGTATTCTCATTTGTAGAAAGAAGAAGCCTCCAAACGATTGTTCGGAGGCTTTCTTTCGGACTGGACTTTAGACTGTTATTTCACTACCACCTTACGGCCGTTGATGATATAGACACCCTTTCGTGGGTTCTTCACCTGACGACCATTCAGGTCATAGACCTTTCCGTTTTCTGTCTCCCTACGGATAGCATCAATACCTGTTGCACCTTCTGCCTTAATCAGTAGCTCATTACTGATAGTAGCATTCTGACCACCTGTCATGAAGACATCAAACAGGTTGTCGCTGTTAGCACGGAAGGCTGCATTCGTCATTGAGTAGACAACTACACGATAGGTGTTGACATCTACCATCTTCCAATACAGGCTGTGATCGCTGCTAACGTTCAGTACGACATTGCTGATGGATTGTCCATCACTCAGGTTGATGTCAAACTGCGCAGCAGTATAGGCCTCAGCATTTCTCAATTGGATGTTGTTCCTACTGATTATCAATTGGCTTGATGTTGCGGCAGCACGACGTGAAGAACCGCCATCGCCATTCATGATGATAGACACCATCATCACGATATCTGTCACATTGACTTCGCCATCACCACTCAAATCAGCAGCAGCCTTGTTGAAACCATCTGATGGCTTCTCCATGATGTAATTCACCGTTACTACGATGTCCGTTACATTTACGAGACCATCACCATTGACATCGCCCTTAGTATTATTTTCCTCTATATGAACAAAACTATTCCAACTATCCGTCGCTTTATATTTATCTATTGTACCATCAGGAACATAAAGTGTAGCATTGGCGTAGGTTTCATCTGAGAACACATCATAATTGATGTTAAATGGTTCTACAATAAGAGAAATTACTGAAGTCAGACTTGTACAGTCTTCGAAAGCAGAACTGCCAATGCTCACAACACTGTTCGGAATTGTTATTGAGGTCAGACCACTACAGCCCCAAAATGCCCCTAAATCTATTGTTGTTACACTATTCGGAATTGTTATTGAGGTCAGACCACTGCAAAAGCTGAATGCCATCCTGCCGATTTCAGTCACACTATTCCCAATAATTACCGAGATGAGACCATCGCACATATTAAACGCATCTTCACCTATGCTCGACACATCATCACCAATAATCACTTCTTTGATAGAAGACAATCCTCTAAACCAATTGCCAATTTCTTTACAATGAAATGTCACAGAAGTTAGACCGCTACATGTATCAAATGCCATCTTGCCGATTTCAGTCACGCCGTTTCCAAGAGTTACTGAGATGAGGCTAGTGCAGCTCTCAAATGCTTTATCGCCAATTTTTGCAACACTATTGGGAATGGTTATTGAAGCCAAACTACTGCAACCAGCAAATGCATAATTACCGATGCTCGTAACACTATTAGGAATAATTATTGAAGTCAAACTACTGCAGTAAGAAAATGCATAATTACCAATACACGTCACACTATTAGGAATAATTATTGAAGTCAAACTACTGCAGTCGTCAAATGCATAATTACCGATGCTCGTAACACTATTAGGAATGATAATGGAGTTTATTTCTGAACAGCTTTGGAATGTGCCTTCGCTAATGCTCGTCAAACTATTTGGAATGGCTATGGAGGTAAGACCGCAACCGGCAAATGCATACTCCCCTATGCTTATTACACTGTTAGGAATGTCAATTGAGGTCAAATTTATACATCCTTCAAACATACAATCGCTTATTGTCGTCACACCGTTTTGAATGGTTACCGAGACCAAATTATCACAATATTGGAATACACATTCACCTATATTTTTAACTTTGTTAGAAATCTCAATTGAGGTCAGACCTTTGCAATACTGGAACGCTGCATAACCGATGGTTGTCACGCTATTCGGAATGGTAATTGAGGTCAAATCACTACAATAAACAAACGCAAAATCACCGATGCTTGTCACTGTGTAATTCTTACCATTATAAATGACAGACTCGGGAATGACAACATTGCCTGTATATGCCGATGAATTATCAGTTATTATTTCTGCACAACATGTCACTATTGCCTCTGTACCATTAAAATTGTAATATATACCATCAATCTCTGCGTCATAGGCAAATGTCTTTGTAACAACCATACTCATGAGTACAGTGAGCAGAAAAGTTATTTTAACTTGTTTCATATTAATATTATTTGTTTATATTCAAAAAAAAGAACTAGAAGAGGCATCGGAGATATTGGAATTACAAAAAGACACCAATGGTGCGTCACATTATTCATTATCGCCATCCATGATGATGGACACCATCATCACGATATCCGTCACATTGACTTTGCCATCACCATTCAAGTCAGCAGCCTCTTTATTGAAACTTTCTGATGGCTTTTCCATGATGAAGTTCACCGTTGCCACGATGTCCGTCACATTCACCAGACCATCGCTATTGGCATCACCTTTAGAAATTATTATTTTAAAGTTTTCCCAACCAGATTCTGCTTTATATTTTTCCATTGTACCATAAGGAACATAAAGCATTGCATTGTTGTAGGTTTCATCTGAGAACACATTTGTTTTGATATAAAACGGCTTCTTTATATGAGAAATTATTGATGTCAAACCGGTACAGTCGTTGAAAGCATTCTCACCAATACTCGTCACGCTGTTTGGAATGGTTATTGAGGTTAGACCAATACATCGAGAGAAAGCATTACTGCCAATACTCGTCACACTGTTGGAGATGGTAACGGAGATAAGTTTCTTGCAATAACGGAATGCATAATTACCAATACTCGTCACGTCATCACCTATAATATATTCTGTTACTTGCTCTCCAAAAATTTTAGCAAGATAGAAGGAAGAGCTTGTCTTCGAGACTACAGCATCTGAATTCAAGGTGACAGAGGTAAGATCAATACAGTCGTAGAACGCATAATTACCAATACACGTCACACTATTAGGAATAATTATTGAAGTCAAACTACTGCAACCAGCAAATGCATAATTACCGATGCTCGTAACACTATTCGGAATGTTAATCGAGAGCAGATCACTACAAGAATGGAATGCACCACTACCGATACTCGTCACGCTGTTAGGAATCGTGATAGAGGTAAGACCAGTGCAACCAGAAAAAGCATAATTTCCAATACTCGTCACACTGTTAGGGATGGTAACAGAGGTGAGGTCAGAACAACCAGAGAAAGCCCCTTCACCAATGGATGCCACGTTGTTAGGAATGGTGGTGTTCTTACAGCCAGCAATCAGTATGTTTTTTTCTTTTTTAATAATGGCATTACAGTCGTCTCGTGAATCATACTTCCTATTCCCTGATTCCACCTTAATAGAGGTAAGGCTAGGACAATAACCGAAAACACTCTTCTCAATAGATGTCACACTGGTTGGGATAGTTATCGAGGCAAGGACAGAGCAATGAGAGAAAGCCCCTTCACCAATGGATGCCACGCTATTACCAATGATGACTGAGGTAAGACCAGAACAACCTTGGAAAGCATAATGATTAATATTCGTCACGCTGTTTGGGATAGTTATCGATGTAAGACTAGTACAGCCAGAGAAAGCATAATAATCAATACTCGTCACGCTGTTGGGGATAACGGTGCTCTTACAACCAACCACCAAACTGTTACATGCTGTTTCAATAATTGCATTACAGTCGTCTCGTGAATCAAACTTCCTATTCCCTGATTCCACCTTTATGGAGGTAAGACTAGTACAGCCAGAGAAAACATAATCTTCAATACTCGTCACGCTGTTACCAATGATGACTGAGGTTAGACTAGAACAACCTTGGAACGCATAACCACCAATACTCGTCACACTATTAGGGGTAATAATCGAGGTAAGACCAGAACAGTTTTCGAAAGCATGCCAACCTATGGATGTCACACTATTCGGAATCGTTATTGAGGTCAAGTCTCTGCATGCCCAGAACGCTTCATTGCCGATGCTCGTCACGTTATAAGTTTGTTCCTCATACGTAACTGATGAAGGGATAACAACACTGCCTGTATATTGTTTGTCACCATAGGTTACCGCTGCCTCTGTTCCTGAGAAATTGTAATATATATCATCAATCTCTGCGTCATAGGCAAAAGCAGTTGTACTCATCATGCTCATAAGTATAGTGAGCAGAAATGTTTTTCGTAAATGTTTCATAGTTTTATTATTAATGTTTGATTTTATACAAAATAAAAACGTGGACAATTTACTTCGTCTTCGTTTCCAAGGTATCGGCAAACACCTAATAATCTTAAACGAGTAAAAGTCCACGCCTGTTGGCGCGAACTTCCAACTTCCGTTCTTGATTATTCTTTTGAAATTTTGCCGATTTCTGGAAACAAGAATCTAAAAGTGGATGTTCATCCTATATGTCCGTGTAAGTTATCTTAGCCCATAGGCATTTCTGCATTTAAAGGGTTTGACATAATTGTTCATTTCATCTGCAAATATAAAGATTATTTCTAAAAGTCGCAAGTTTTTCGAAAGATTTTTAAGAAATTTCGCAAAAACACCTAACAACCTAACCCGAGGTCCCGCAATCGCCCTTGTACAAAGGGATTGAAGCGTGTTAGGTGTTGCTCAAACACCTAACACACACCTACCCTGTTCGTCAACTGCTTTCAGGGATAAGAAGGCATTGGAATGAAGGATGGGAGATATTCGAATCAATTTTAGTCTTTCATCAGATGTGATAGGTGTGTGATAGGTCTTAAAAAACACTTAACACATCGCAAACGCCCTGAGCATCGTGATTTGAACCATGTCGTGTTAGGTTGTTAGGTGTTTTTTGAAAATTCGTAAAAAAATATCTTCTCAAAGACCAATAGATATACATACATATTCGTGCGACAGGCACCCCTCCCTGGTTCTAAAGCCTTCTATCACTTGTCGCAGTATCTCGAACGATTGTTTCTAAAGGCTACTATACCCCCATCGGAGATACTGGAATACCCCCTTAACAGATACTGGAACAAGTGATAGAAGATACTTCGATAAATTGGGGTGCATAAACATTCAAAAGCGACATGAATGCATATACAGAAAAGCAGTCCAACTTTTGGGGTACAGTTCACAAAAATAAAAAAACAAATTCATTTGTTTTGTTTTGCGCTCAACTTTTCGTAATTTTGCACCGTTATGGAGAAAAAGAGGCATGCATTAAAGAAACTTTTGGAGGCTGTTGAGCATGAGTTGCTGAAGAAGCCTAACAGGAAGACGCTTGACAGACTGTCGCTACTGGCAGGCTTCCAAGACTGGGAGTCGTTTCAGGAAGCCTTGCATGGCGTGGACGATGGCGAGTCGAACTATGAGGTAAAAAGGAAAGAGACACCATAAACACAGCAAACAAATAAAAAGAGACACTCCGTAGAATGTCTCTTTTATGTTGTGCAGGTCTGCGATATTACTCGCCTACGTTGTGGCGCTTCTCCTTGATACGAGCAGCCTTACCAGTGAGCTTGCGCAGATAGTAAAGCTTAGCGCGACGAACCTTACCAACCTTGTTCACCTCAATGGAGTCGATGTTCGGAGACTCGATAGGGAAGATACGTTCTACACCTACGGTACCAGACATCTTGCGAACAGTGAAGCGTTTCTTCTCACCATGACCGCAGATTTTGATGACTACGCCACGATAGAGCTGGATACGCTCCTTGGAACCCTCGATAATTTTGTAAGCGACAGTGACGGTGTCACCAGCTTTGAACTCTGGGAACTGCTTGCCGGTTGCAAATGCTTCTTCAGCAACTTTAATTAGATCCATTTCTTTTCTTATTAAATTGTTGTATCGTTCCTACGCAACATAACAGGCAACTCGTTACTTCCTGACAGCGATTACGCGGAAAGCGGGTGCAAAGGTACGAATAAGTAAGCAAACTACAAAATAAAATTTGATTTATTTGCATTTTTTTCAAATGTGAGTAATTTTAACGAAGTTATAGGTTTGTACACAAAAGTGGGAAGTAGAAAGAGAAAAATTTGCTTGAAATATGTTTTTTTTGTACCTTTGCCCATATAATATAAGACAATGACTAGGAATTTATGTGTTTTGACAGTGATAGCTGTGGTGATGGTATCATGCAAGAGCAGTTATCAGGTGGTTAACGTCGAACGCTCCTGTATCTTGGTGGACGCACGCTATGACTCGCATTACGATATGGAGGCATCGAGGTTCTTGGATACCTATAGACATGTGATTGACAGTATTACAAGTCCGGTGGTGGGGCATATGGCAAGGTCTCTGCATGTCCAGCGTCCTGAGAGTGAGTTGTCAAATTTGCTTGCTGACATCATGGTGTGGGCGGCAAAGGACTATGGGGAGCATGTCGACTTCGGTGTTTATAACATGGGAGGTATCCGTGCGGACTTACCGGCGGGTGCGGTAACCTATGGAGATGTGTTGGATATAGCTCCCTTTGAGAATAAAATAGCTTTTGCCACGCTATCTGGTGCTGACGTGTTAGAGCTGTTCTCGGAAATGGCATCCGTAGGTGGCGAGGGCGTCAGTCATGCCGTCAGGATGGTAATCACAAAGGACGGCAAACTGGTAAGTGCCACCATCAACGGACAAGTTGTTGATCCTCAACGTGACTATCGGATTGCTACAATTGACTACCTGTTGGATGGAACGGACAAGATGTCGGCATTCCACAAGGCGAAGGATGTCAATTCTCCTCTGTCGGAAGAGAACAACAGCCGGTTTGTCATCATGAACTATTTCTGTGAGATGGACCGACAAGGTAAGCTGGTGGATTCGCAAATGGAAGGAAGAGTCGTAGAACAATAGATAACTTAAGATTTCAAGTATGAGGCGTGTACATATTCTCTTTTTTATTTTACTTATATTACCTCTAACGGTTTCGGCTCAAAAACAGAAACAGTTGGTTGTCCTGCATACCAACGACATCCATAGTACGATTGTCCCCATCAACAGTCAACTGCCTGACACGATGAAGGCAGGTAGGGCAGGTGCCTTGCGTTGTATCGAAATGCTGAAAGAAGAGCGGGAGAAATGTCCGGACCTTTTGTTGTTTGACAGTGGTGATTTCTTTCAGGGGTCTTCCTATTATACCTTTTTCAAAGGTGAGGTCGAGATAGGAATGATGAACCGGATGGGGTATGATGCTGTGACCATAGGTAATCATGAGTTCGATTTTGGGGTAGAGGAAATGGCTCGTGTGTTCCGTCTTGCCACATTCCCCATCGTCTGTGCCAATTATGATTTTACGGGAACCCCTTGTGAGGGATTGGTGAAACCTTATGTCATCATAAAACGTAACGGATTGAGAATCGGGGTGTTCGGGGTGTCCCCCAAGTTGGAAGGACTGGTTGCTGTCAGGAATTACGTAGGTGTGAAGTATCTGGATCCGGGGGAAACCGCCTTGAAGACGGCAACGATGCTGAAGAAGGAAAAGAAATGTGATGTGGTCATCTGTCTCTCTCATCTGGGATGGAACAGTAACCGTGGGGAGGACGACCAGTATATGGTTCCTCGCAGTCGTTATATTGACCTTGTCTTAGGAGGACATACTCATACTTATTTTAAGAAGTTAGAGTATCTGACTGATATGGATGGCAAACAGGTACCTGTCGACCAGAACGGGAAACATGCGATTTTCGTGGGAAAGATGATCCTAAACTTAATAAAAAAGTAGGAGTTTGACGCTTTACTCGAAATAGAAAGAGAGCATAATCATTTTCGATTGTGCACTGCTGACACTACCCGCATAGGCTCGTTTGTTGGCGTCGCGCAACTCATTGATATGGTTGGTGTCGAGACTGTTCCCCAAACCATAGCAGAACTTCAGCTCAGGAATGAGTTTGAAAAAAGGTAAGTAGAAATCACAACCAATACCTACCTCTATCATCGATGAGAAACGTTTCAAGGCGATATAGTCGTCATCACCACCTGTGAGGTTGATCATCCCACTGATACCGGCAGAGATGAAAGGACGGTAGTTGTTGAAGCGGGGAGCACTGAACTTAATGTTCACAGGTAATCCGACATATGTGTTTTTAAGGTCTTGTGTTACTTTATGGGGATTACCTTCCTCATCCAAATCGGTCATGTTGATGAAACTGAGATGCTTGGCACCAAAATGCATGGATGGGGAGAAACGTAAAGCGAAGTTCTCATGAAGGCGTAATTCCGCAAGAACACCTACGGAGAACCCAGGATTCCACTTATCTGCATCTGTCATAATCAGGTAATCGTTGACATTCCCCTCCTCGTCGACAATTGTCTGTAAACCAACGTTCTCAAACTCAATGTCTTGCAAGTGGGTGCCTACTACGATACCAAAATGCAAAGGGCGCAAGTCGATGTAGGGCTTGTGCTGTACACGACGCTGTTGGGCTTGTGCGTAAAGAGCACCGACAAACAACAGTGTCAGGAGTATAAACCGTTTCTTATTCACATTAAATATAACGTAGGAAGAGAGCCCTTTATTATTTCGACGTCGTATAAATTATGAAAATATTCTACCCATAGTTAGGTATATATCGAAAAATATTCCTATCTTTGCATCATAAATAATGAGTATTTAGTATTAACTTTTTAAACGAAAAGAATTATGGCATACGTAATTGGTGACGACTGCATCGCATGTGGAACATGTATCGATGAGTGCCCCGCAGGAGCTATCTCTGAGGGCGATAAGTATTCTATCAACCCTGATGTTTGCACAGAGTGTGGCACATGTGCTGACGTTTGTCCGTCAGAGGCTATCAGCCTTCCTGCATAAAGCACGGCAATGTTAGTAAGAACATAGGGCTTTCCCATAAGGAAAGCCTTTTTTATGCTTCGTCGGGAATGGTGAAAACGAAGCGCGCACCTCCTTGATAACTGGTGTCAAGGTAAATGTTACCACCCAGACGAAGGGCAATACTGCGGGCTACACTGAGTCCGATACCCGTTCCTTCGTAGTAGGGATCCAGTTGGAAGAACTCTTCGAAGATATGCTCTGCCTCGTATGGTGGGATGCCGATACCCGTATCTGTAACCGTATAGACTACCATATGGTTTTTTGTGTCGAGGGTGATACTTAGCTCTATACTTCCTTGTTTAGTAAACTTGACAGCATTGTTCAATAGCAATGCGAGGGCTCGGGAAGCAGCTTGGAAATTGGTGCGTATGATCTTTTCAACGGAAGGATTGTATTCCAGATGGAAAGTGACATGTTTGGCATTGGGGATGTCTGACTTTTCCACTGCCTGAGTGGCAATATGAATGGTGGTCATTTTATCGGAACGTTCGATGACACTCTTGCTGTGCATATCAGAGAGTTCCAGCATTTTGTTGACCAGTTCGATAATCCGGTTTGTGTTCTTGGTGATACGCTCGTTGATATCCTTGCGCTCCTCTTCTGACAATTCAGAATCTGTCGAAGTTAAGACCTGTGTGAAACCACTGAGGACGTTTAGGGGAGTGCGGATCTCATGGGAAATCTGTTGGATAAAGTCAGTCTTCATACGTGATGATTCTTCCGCACGAGCGTTGGCGTTGGTTAGCTCTTTGTTTTTCTGTTGCAACTCCTTATTCTTGTCTGACAACTTTTTGGCATTGCGGAGACGGAGTAGGGTGATGATGACAAAAGAGATAAGAATGAGCAGAATAGCGATGAATACCGCGATATAACGTTGATATTTCAGCATCGACTGTTGCTCGGAAATCTGTTTCTCCTTCTCTTGTGTCTCATACATGATAGCTAACTCTGCTGCATTATGTAGTTGCTCATAGGTATAGATGGAGTCGATGGAGTTGACGACACGTTCTGCCATTTGGAGAGCTTGTTCCGAATGTCCGGTCTTGATATATGCTTTCAGGTAAGGGGTAAGGTAGGACTTCAGATAATATAATGACAGGGGGATATCCCACGACTGGATAACGGAGTCGACTTTAGGAATCAGTAGTGCTAAGTCGTCCCATCGCTCGGCAAGTTGGAGGTATTCATAATGCTCAATAAGTCCTTGACTGGTTTTAGAATAGTTGGTACCTATAAAACGCTGGTATGCCTGTCTGGCATCAGCGCGCTGCCCTGTCTTTACATATACTAGGGCTTTATGGGTGTCAAGACCTGCGGAGAATTCTTCTGCGGTAGTTGCAGGACACTCTGGAGAGACGGACAAATGATTGATGGCTTCCTCGGCTTGTGGTAACCACTCTTTTGCCTCCACAAACTGTTCGGTACTTGTATAGGCATCAATGATATTATAAGTGATTCTTGACCAGGTATAGAGATTGTCGAACGTAGGTCTTCTGTTGGCAATCTCCTTAAGGGTTTTCCATGCTTGTGTGAAATTCTTTTTGGCTTCTTGGTAATGCCCCAGTTGCATCTCACTATATCCGATGTCATGGAGTAGGATAGCTGACCAATACTGTCCTTCTTGTGTGGTGTCTTTCTGAACAATGGAATAGGCTTCTGTTGCTGTCTTGACGGCACCATCCTGGTCACCTTTGACAGTGAGGATAGTTGAAAGTTGGTCGGACACGAAATAGTAGAGCGAGGGACGCTCGTTATATAGCTCGTTAGTGGTAAGTGCCCTCTTGTAATAGAGCTCTGCAGTGAGCTCTTGTCCTAATCTATAATGAATCTGTCCCCGGAAGTAGTTGGCTTTATACTCTGGTAGGAGATGCTGGTCCTTGAGACTGTCTATCAAGAGGAGGGCGCTATCCATATCCTTGTCAATTAAAGCTTGGATGATGGAGTCTTGCTCGCTCTTAAGGGTACTTCTATTGGAAACTTGCTCGTCATGGGATTGACAGGATGTCAATGTGATACTCATTACACCCCAAATCCCAAATACAAATAGTGTGAGTTTCCTCAGATTCATGTTTGTTGAATGAAAAAAGGGGCGCAAGCCAATACTTGCGCTCCTTTTTTATAGTGATGTTTATTTCAATGCCTGAATCTCCAGTGCTGCCTTATATTCTGGGTCAATCTGGAGGATCTTCTCTGCGAATGCCTTTGCACCATCCACATTCTTATTAATGTATGCGTTGAACATCAGATAGTGATAGGCAGTCTTCAACATGGTGTCCTGACCTTTAGTACGGTCGCTACGTCCACTCAGCAAGGAGGCTAGCTTCTCATAATAAGGCTTGGCAAGAGCTTTCTCCATATTATTGTCGAGCTTGTTGTTGAGGTTGGCACGCATATAGGTGGAGTAAACCTCCTGAGTCGGATATTTCTGGATGAGTGCAGCATAGACCTCGTCAGCCTTCTTGATCATCTCTATCTTCTTGGCGGGATCTGCAGAGGCATCACCTTCCTTCGTATAAATATTGGCAAGTCCTTCTTCATCATCGTAGGTCAGGTCTTTCTTGGCGGCAAGCATCTGCTTGTAATAATCGGTAGCCTTGGTATAGTCTTTGTTCTTCAGGTAGGCGTCAGAGAGGGTCTTTAGAATAGCCCATTTCTTAATCATAGAAGAGTCGTTGACCAGAACAAGAGCTTTGTCATATTCGCTGAACGCATTCTGCTGTTCGCCTAAAGCGTCATAAATCAAAGCGGAATAATAGTGGTCGTACTCAGAGAACTTGGCACTATCAGTCTCATTGAAATATCTGTGGATATACCCTTTTGCGGCTTCGTAGTTCTTCAACTCATAGTTGCTGAACATGGCAAGACGGGTAAAGGTGGCATTGCGAGGCTTGTCTTTCAGACCCTGCTCACAGGCTGCCAACGCATCCTCAAAGTGACCCTGGAAATAGCTGGCACGGGCGAACTCATTCAGATAGCTCTTGTCCAACTGGTCGATGGGCACTTTCTTAAACTCGTTGTAGGCATTCTTCTCGTCGCCAGCAACCATGAAAATGTGTCCCTTGATAGCGTCAACATTCACTTCAGGACAATTTGCTTTTAACTCATCGAGCTTCTGAGCGGCACCTTTGGGGTCAATCTTACGGTAAACCATGGCATATTTACGATATGCCTCGGCAAGTTTCTTATCATAGTAAATGGCATTGTCGTAATATGCGGCAGCACCACCACCATCGTCTGCAAGGGCAGCGATGTCTCCCAGCAGCACATAAGCAGGTGCGTATTTGTTCTTGGAGGCATCCAGTGCAAACTGAGCATATTCATGGGCACGTGCAGTATCTTTTGCCTCATAGAACGCACGACCTATGGCGAGCAAGTTCTCTGGATTCTTCCTGTTTGCCTTGTAGAAAGGCTTCATCTGCTTGTCGAGATCAGCGGGTTTACTACTAATAATCTTTTTTACGGCATCAACGTCGGCCTTGGAACCGTCCTGTGCCATCACTGGAGTGCCGAATCCTATCATCAGCGCTCCCATCACGAGGTATTTAATTGCTTTCATAATTCTTTTTTTATTAAAGTTAAACTTCTAAATTCTTTTCTCTATCATTATGACGTGAATACGCCCATTTGGTTTATTCTTTATTGACAATAACCTGTCGGACATTCATATTTGCTGTACGAGGCAAGAGACCTGAACGGAGGATAATCATTTGTCCCTTGGGTAGCTGACAGTAATGTGCAAAGGCTGACGGAGTACCATTACGGGTATCATTTAATAACGCATAGATGGTGCGACGTAATGGGTAATTGCCATTATATAAATAATATTGATAGGGCTTCCAACTGTTTGCCTTGGTGGCTGAGTCAAGTTTTGAGACCCCCATCACTGTTATGTTCTTTTTAAAGGTGACATTCGTGGTATCACGCTTGTCATTTAACCAGTTGGAACCGATAATACCGAGGGAATTCTTGTGGTTCTCCACATAATCGATTACTGCTGCACTGGTCTTGACGGCTCCGATATTGGGATTGGTGAACTCTTTCCCTCCAAGGATGGAGTCCACACACCAGCGAACCGTACTGGATAATGGATTGTCGAAAACGACATCAATAGCTCCCAATTTGGAACTGGGATAGATTTCGCCCCATTGGGTTACCTCTCCACGAAGTACACGTGCAAAATCCTTAATGGTAATGCAACTGTCGGGATTGGAATTGTTGACGATAATAGAGAGACCGTCGTAGGCGATGGGAATCGCACGGGGCAGGAACTTCTGGTCTTGCAGACTCTTCTTCTCCTTCGCAGTGAAGTCACGGGTGGTGAAAGCAAGCCATGTCTCTTGTTTCATCAGTTTTGCAACGGCGTCCTGCTCGTTCATATATTCTACACCAATCGTGTCTAAACGCTGGCTGTTGAAATAGAAGAGCTCTTCGTCTAGAATAGGATAGAAACTCTCATCTGCCACGATTTTTTCAGCGGCCTTCAGATATGCTTCCTCCTTTTCAGGATTAGGCTTGCTCCCACATGATGGGAGCAAGCCTAAGATAAGTGTTAATCCAACGAGTTTGTTGAATAAGCTCTTTGTCATAGATTACTGAAGTCTGAAGGTTACGGGAACAGTGTACTTAACACGTACAGCTGAACCGTTCTGCTTACCAGGAATCCATTTAGGCATAGCCTTGAGCACACGCACAGCCTCTTTGTCCAAAGAGGGGTCAACACCACGGACGACTTTCACGTCTGTGATAGAACCATCGCGCTCCACCACAAAGGTACAAACGACGCGACCCTGTACACCATTCTCCTCAGCTACTACAGGATACTTGATGTTGCTGCCAAGCCATGACATCAAGGCACCCTGTCCACCGGGGAACGATGGCATCTGCTCTACCACGTCGAAGACTTTGGTCTCCTCCACCTTTGGCGGCTCTGGCTCTGCAATAACTTCCTTGGCTTTCAATACCTCACCTGCTGTTTCGTCATTACCCTCAACGTTGAAGGCACCGATAGCGGTATTGGTCTCCTGAAGTTCTTCCTGTGATTTCATCTCCTGCTCTTCCTTCACCTCATTATCCTTCTTAATCTCAGGAACGGTGAAAGCTACAGAGCTCTTGACGCGCTCAATCTCAACTTTCTCAACTTCCGGCTCGTCTTTCTTCTCAACCTTAGCCTCTTTTTTCTCAGCAAGACTCTGGAGCTCTACATCTGCCTCAATAGCTGCATTCTGTGATGCAATGTAGTTCTCAATAGAAACCTTTGCGATGACGATGGCAGCAATGATAGCGAAACCAATGAACATCGTGATAAGTGCCTTCAGGTTACGAGTACCAGTATTCTTACGCAGTTGATAAGCTCCATATGCTTGGTTCTTACCTTCGAAAACGAGGTCAACCCAGCCATTGTCTATAAGATCTATTTTTGCCATAGTTCTTTTTGCATTTTAGGGGTTAATCACTTGACACCAGCCTTCTGGATGAGTGCCTTGTCATCGTCACTCATCTTGTCGACATTGTCAATGACATACTTATCAACATTGCTTATCAGCATCTCGTCGAGGGCTGCTACCATGTTCTCATAGGTAGCAGTGTTCAGAGGACGGATAATGACGGTCATCGTAGGAACCTTCTCGCCATTGGGAAGTTCACCCTTCTTCAACTTTTTGAGAGCTTCCTGATACTGCTCGTCAGTCATCTTTGAGTTATACTCATTCTTCTTGGCATCAAGTTCCTTCTTTGCCATCTTTATTTTGGCAATAGGGTTGATACCTTCCTCGGTGGTATGCTCATTGAGAACCTTCTCAATACCATCCTTGCCATAGGTGGTCTCCTTTACGCATGAAGGATCATCGTAATTGGGCAGACCGGCAATATACCATACCTTGTCATTAGAGCCAAGGTAAAGAGTAATGGTGTGAGAAGCCTTTGTAACCTGCTTCTGTTCTTCATTCAGATTCTTCGTGTCATCGTTTGACGGCATGGTCAACTGCATAGCCTGCGGCTTAGCCAGTGTAGTACACAGCATGAAGAACGTGATCAAAAGCATCATCATGTCTACCATTGGCGTGAAGTTCACGCGGGTATCCATCTTCTTCTGCTTGGATAGATTCTTTTTTGCCATAATACTAGTCGTTTAAACGTTTAACATCGAGATTCGTAATGAGCTGGAAACGGTTCTCGTTCATGTCTTGTAGCTCTGACATCAACTTCTTAATAGATGCATAAGGAGTCTTTGAGTCGCACTTGATAGCGAGTTTGATGTCAGGATTTGCTTCGCGGGCCGCAGAGACCCACTCTTGGAACTCGCTCTTACCTCCCTTGATACTGTCAAGTGGAAGACCGAGCTTCTGGACTTCCTCTGCCATTTTCTCAGGCTCGAGGTTGAGGTACGCTGCCATTTGCGACATGCTGGCACCAACCATAGCATCCTCGCGGAAATGCTTGATCTGATTTGGATTGAGCTGAACGCCGAACTTGTCGGTCATGATGTCCAGCATCGCCTGCATGTTGTTCTTGTTTTCTGTACCGCAGTAGACACGACCCTCTGGGGTTACCAGAATGTTCAGAACGTCCTGCTCGGGAATCTTCAACTCTGACACAGAGTTTGGCGCAGTAACCTGTACCGGCTCTGGGGTCAGGAATGTTGAGGTCAACATGAAGAAACACAGAAGCAGTGTCATCACGTCTGACATAGGCGTCATGTCAATCCAGATGTCTTTTTTCTGTATCTTAATTTTAGCCATACTAAAACTGTTTTTTTTAAGTTTTAAATGGTAAAAATTAAGCCTCGTTGTGGTTAGAATCGTATGTAGCTGCGATGGTGAAACCAATCTCGTCGAGAGCGTAAGTCAGCTTGTCGATCTTGTTAGAGAAGAAGTTGTAAACAACGGTAGCAACCCAAGAGGTCAAAATACCAGATGCTGTGTTCACAAGGGCCTCAGAAATACCGGCAGACAGAGCCATAGAGTCAGCACCACCACCAGCAGACAGAGCCTGGAAAGATCCGATCATACCGAGCACAGTTCCGAACAGAGCGGTCAGAGTACCCAGAGATACGATGGTAGCAACCATAGGCATGTTCATCTGAAGAGTAGGCATCTCCAGCTGAGTAGCCTCCTCGTGAGCCTGCTGGATCTTTGCAATCTTAGCGGCCTTCTTCAGAGTAGTGTCGCCTTCAACTGACTGGTACATGCTGATGGAAGCCTTTACAACGTTAGCTACAGAACCCTGCATCTTGTCGCAGAGAGCGTCAGCCTCAGCAAACTTCTGAGCCTTGATGAGATCCTTAACCTGAGCTGTGAACTTGGCGAGGTTGATCTTACCAGAAGCACTCTTAATAGCGAAGAAACGCTCGATGCCCAAGCAGATAACGGTGAAGAGCAGTGTCAGGATCAGACCTACTACGAAACCTCCTTTATAAACTGTACCTAACAGGTTTGCGGGGTGTCCAGCACGGTCGCCACCAACGAAGTTGTCGGGGTTACCCATTACGAAATACCATACGCCATAACCTGCAGCGCAGCAAATAGCGAGAATAATCCACGCAGCTTTAACACCTTGGAAGCCCGATTTCTTGGCTGGGGCTGCAGCCTTTTGTGTAGTTGCCATAATTTTGAAAGTTTAAATTTTAGTTATTAAATGAATTAAATTATAATATATCTTTCTGATTTATTGCGTTTTGCCTTTTTTAAGGTCGCAGACGGTGCATTTTCATGCGCCTATCATTTGGCAAAGATAACAATTTACCTCGGTTAAACGACCTATTTAAGAACTTTTAACTTGATATTCGTCAATTTTTCAATGAAGTTGTTCCAATACTTCTTTGATACGACGCATCGCCTCAATGATGTTATCATCACTTGTGGCATAGCTCATACGGAAACACTCGGGATCTCCAAAAGCATCTCCTCCAACAGTTGCCACGTGACCTTTCTCTAGTAGGTAGAGTGCCAGATCGGTGGAATTATTGATGGTTTTCTCGCCATCACTCTTACCATAAAAACTGCTACATTTAGGAAATAGGTAGAAGGCTCCTTCGGGGACATTGACTTCCAAGCCAGGAATCTCCTTGGCGAGTCTGACAATCAAGTTACGGCGACGTTCAAAGGCTTTACGCATCTCCTCTACACATTCCTGACTGGAGGTGTAGGCAAACTCGGCGGCTTTCTGACTAACAGAGCAGGGACCACTGGTGTATTGTCCTTGCAGTTTGTTGCATCCTTTGACAATCCACTCGGGGGCAGCAATGTAGCCGATACGCCAACCTGTCATGGCATAAGCCTTGCTGACTCCATTGACGATGATGCTACGTTCCTTCATTCCCTCAAACTGGGCGATGCTCTCGTGTTTCCCTACGTAATTGATATGCTCGTAAATTTCGTCGGCAAGGACAAAAAGATCGTCATGGTGTTTGATGACATTGGCAAGTCCCGCCAGTTCTTCTTTGTTATATACACTGCCAGTGGGGTTGCTGGGTGAACAGAGAATTAATAGCCGGGTCTTGGGTGTGATGGCAGCCTCCAATTGCTCTGGAGTCATTTTGAAGTTCTGTTCGAAGCCTGCTTCTACAATGACGGGTTTCCCTCCCGCCAAAAGTACCATCTGTGGGTAGCTGACCCAATAAGGAGCAGGGATGATGACCTCATCGCCAGGGTTGACCAGTGCCATAACGGTGTTGCACACGCTCTGCTTGGCACCGTTGGATACCAGAATTTCTGCTGGCTGATAATGCAAATGGTTCTCACGTTCCAATTTGCGGGCAATGGCTTGACGAAGGTCAGGATAGCCAGGAACTGGTGAGTAGCGTGAGTAATTCTCGTCAATCGCTAACTTAGCGGCTTGCTTGATATGATCGGGGGTGTTGAAGTCGGGCTCTCCGACACTCATGTTAATGACGTCGATGCCCTGTGCTTTCATTTCTGAACTTTTCTGTGACATTGCCAGCGTGGCAGAAGGCGCCAAGCGCTGTAAGCGATCAGATAATTGTGCCATATTTGCTTGTTGGTGTTTTATAATTAATTGCAAAAGTAATCATTTTATTCTTTTTGAAGAAAGAAATATACCATTTTTTAACTTAAACCATCAAAAAACTGACACTATTTCAGGTGAAGGATATGTCCCATGCGGTTTTTCTTGGTTTCTAAGTAACGCAGGTTGTAAGGATTGGGAGTGACCTCTATGGGGACATTTTCGACAATCTCCAGTCCGTAAGCTTCCAGTCCAACCCGTTTGACGGGGTTGTTTGTCAACAAACGCATTTTATGGACACCTAAATGACGGAGCATCTGTGCACCACAGCCGTAGTCGCGCTCGTCAGGCTTGAATCCCAGGTGTACATTGGCGTCCACTGTGTCTAGTCCTTCTTCTTGTAACTTATAGGCGGCGATTTTGTTCATCAGTCCGATACCGCGTCCCTCCTGTTGCATATATATGAGCACGCCCTTACCTTCCTTCTCGATAGCCTGCATAGCCTTATGGAGTTGTTCCCCGCAGTCACAGCGCTTTGACCCGAGGATGTCGCCCGTCATACAGGAAGAGTGGACACGGACGAGGATAGGTTCTTCCTCTTCCCATTCTCCTTTGATAAGTGCTATATGCTCTAATCCGTTGCTAACTTGTCGGAAGGGTATCAATTTGAAATGACCATAATCAGTGGGCATATCTACTTCTTCTCCCACCTCAATGAGTGATTCCTTCTTCAAACGGTAGGCGATCATGTCCTTGATGGTGATGATCTTCATGTTGTGTTTCTGGGCAAATTCCATCAACTGGGGCATACGCGCCATGGTACCGTCGTCATTCATGATTTCCATGAGAGCACCTGCAGGGTAAAGACCAGACAGTTTGCAGAGGTCAATGGCTGCCTCTGTATGTCCACTTCGGCGTAGTACGCCATTATCTTGGGCATAGAGCGGGTTTACATGTCCTGGTCGTCCGAAAGTCTTGGGAGTCGAACTGGGATCAGCAAGGGCACGGATAGTGGCAGCACGGTCGTGGGCGGAGACTCCCGTAGTGCATCCCTCGATCTTGTCAATGGTGACGGTAAAGGGAGTACCCAATAGGGAGGTGTTGTCCTGCACTTGATGGGGCAGGTCCAGTTCCTGACTACGACTGATGGTGATAGGGGCGCAGAGCAGCCCTCTTGCGTATTTCAGCATGAAGTTCACCATCTCTGGTGTGATTTTCTCTGCCGCACAAATGAGGTCTCCCTCATTCTCACGATCCTCGTCATCCACAACTATAACGAATTTCCCCTCACGGAAATCCTCTAAAGCCTCTTCAATGGTATTGAGCTTGAAATTCTCCATATCTTTATTGATAGCAGTTACACATTATTTATTATTAATAAGATCTATAATCAACGGCATCTTTTGTAATTCCTCCATCGTTACTGGGGTGCCGGGATAGCACTCCGCAATTCTATGTACCATCAACTGGTTGGTCTGTGTGATGGTATGCAGGTCCTTACGCAGACGCAGTCGGAAGCGGCACATCCTCAAGTAGAAGAATATACCAACGGGAATCACTAGTCCCGTGATGACATTCAGCCATTTCTGACGGAATGGTCGGGTATGGGCATGCGTTGCTACGATAGGGTAGCGGTTGAGGTAAGTGAGGACACCCCTGTCCTTGGTGTTCGACAGATCCTCTATCACCTCCTCCAATTCTTCACTGATACGCTGGATGGTATGGTCGTCACCAGGACGGAAGAACACCTTGATAGGGCTGGGCAAGTGCAGTAGTTGATGCTCCATACTGTATTGCTCGATCTCCTGATTGATGCGTAGCAGATGATAAGCGTCTGCCATATAGATTGGATCCTCAATGATGACCTCTTTTCTACTAATATGGCGTTTTCCACGGATTCCCAGCATATTGAATAAAATCTGCTTGTAGAGGTCGATGTTGAAGACAACAGAGTCATTGTTTGCCTTATAGGTGAAGAACACGGCAATGGGGGTCAGTACACAAGTCCCCAGCATTTTTCCGAACCATACTGTCCAATTGTCGTCTCGGGCCATCTTCATACCAGTGTTCTCTAAAATATAATAGACGATAAACACTAGGACGGAGATAATGACGGGTACTCCCAGTCCGCCTTTGCGGATAATGGCTCCCAAGGGTGCTCCGATGAAAAAGAAAATGAGACAAGAGAGGGAAAGTGTCACCTTGTTGATCGCCTCTATCATATGGAGGCGGTCGTTAGTGTTCAGCGCATCGGAATAATCACCCTTAAACTCCAAGTCGACAGATGCCGTCTGGGCTTCGTTCACTGCAGCTTTCATCACACGCTGTTTTGCTTCTGGAGGTAGTTTGGCATATAGGGAATCAAAGTTGAGACTGTCCTTCTGTATCTCCGAGAGAATTCTGGTGGAGTCTTTCTTGCTGATGGTGGGAAGGTAGAAAGCAGTCTGCTTCGCCTCTTTATAGAATTGGTGTCCCACGGAGTCGTTGAATTCACGGATAGAGTCGAGGTCATGCAGGATTTTCCCCATACTCTTCGAACGGGCATCGCCGGAAATCCAGTCAGCGTCTGCCATGTTGAAATCTCCATCAAAATCGAGGACGATACGTTTGGTGGAGAATGTTTCGCGGCGATAGGGTACATTGGCGGATCCTGCCACATCCTGTGACCGCATGTTCTCAAACCACTCACCGCTATAAAGGGTCAGTAACAAATGTTTTTTCTCCTCAGTCGTCTGCATCCTTCCTGAGTCGGCAAGGATGACGGCAGCGTCTTCATAGCCTCCGTTCATACGGTAGATCATGATGCCATAGAGCACTCCCGTATTCATGTCTTTCTTCTGGACATAGATGTTCGATCCGCTGATACCATCGTAGAAGATTCCCTCTGGTATCTCCACCTCAGGGTTCTTCTGTTGCATGGAGATTAACAACTGGCGGAAGGCGATGAATGATTTTGGACCGATCACCTCTTGGAAATAAAAGGAGATGCACGAGATCACGATGACGATAGCTATCAGGGAACGCATCGCTTGCAGCAAGGAGATCCCTGCCGCTTTGATGGCAGTCAACTCAGAGCTCTCACCCAAATTTCCGAAAGCGATCAGTGAGCTCAGCAGAATGGCGAGAGGGAAAGCCTGGGGCATCAGCATCAGTCCCATATAACAGAAGAATTGTGCCATCACCTCCAATGAGAGTCCTTTTCCAATCAACTCGTCGACATAACGCCATAGGAACTGCATCATCAGCACAAATTGGCAGATGAAGAACGTTCCGATGAAAAGCAGTCCAAACTGCTTCGTGATGAATATGTCTAATTTCTTGATCCGAAACATCAGCAACATGCTTTATGGGCATGCAAAGTTAGCATAAAAAATTCAGAGCACGGCAAATATTTCGTTTTTTTATCAATTCATTGTCTTATAGTAAGAATCCACTGACACGGTGCAGCCGCTCCATATTGGCATCCCAGAGTCCACTCAGGTCTTCAAGGTCCTCGGCGTCAGCATAGTCCGTAATCAGCAGGTTCAGGTTGCCTGTCAATTCGCTTTGCTCGATGCGCATCTCCCAATAGGCATCAGGGTCATCCTCCTGATAGTCCCATTTTAGTTTGATATGATCGTATTTCTCAAACTCCAAGACTTTCGAGACTTTGGTGTCACGCTCAGTCCATGGATGTCCCCAGGTGAACGTCCACTCATTTCCATTCACTGTCACTACGTCGGCGAGCCATTTCTGCAATCCTGCGGCGTTGCTGATCATGTCCCAAACAATCTTGGGAGACTTCGCTGAAAGCGGGTATTCTTTCTTTAGAATGTGTTTACGCATATCCTAAGAGGTTAGTTTCTGTTTTGCAAAGGTACGAATAAGTGTGCAAAAAACCAAATTTATTTGAGTTTTTTCGAACGGTAGTACATTCGATGACAATCATAAGGTACGAATAAGTGAGCGGAAAACAAAGGATTTTGTTCTTTTTTAAAGAAAATAAGAAAAAAGTTTTGTGAATTAAAAAGTTTATATTACCTTTGCACCCGATTTCAAGGAATCATCCCTTGTGTTGGCGGGATAGCTCAGCTGGTTAGAGCGCATGATTCATAATCATGAGGTCCCCAGTTCAATCCTGGGTCCCGCTACAAAATCCCTCTTACATCATCAGATGTAAGAGGGATTTAAATATTTAGGCTACTCTGTCTCGTGCTCATTATTTTAGCGCTGCCAATTTAAACTGTGAGTGCCGGTTAAAGAAAGATTCTAAAAATATTTAACGTGAGTTCGACGAGTTGCCCATTGTTCTTCCCTCCACGTATTTTTTTTCTTCAAAAAACATCACAAACATCACTCGTGCTGAGTATCAGGAAGTTACGTGTGATGTTCTTGGTGATGTTGATGATGTTTTCTTTGTCGTTTCACCCCTCTTCACAATATGACCACAATGGGGGAGTTGCGAACAACATACTTCTTGATGGAGATTCCCAGCAGGGGAACGTGTTGTTCCCACCGTGGGAATGTGGGATTCCCAGCGTGGGAACGAATCATTCCCAGCGTGGGAATGGAACAGAACCTATTGATGGTAATACACTGACGGGTTATATAAGGTGTTGTGAGGGTGGTGAAAACGGATACATTCATAGAATTTTCTTTTTGCTGCAAATATAAAAAAGATGGTAAAGTTGCAAAAATTCCATAGAAAAAATGAAAGGTCATTTTCTTGATATACATTATTTATTTTAAGGTGTGGATTTTTTTTTGTTAAAACGTGATGTGATGTGCGGTCTTTTTCGTACCTTTGCAACCTAGTTTAGAAATTATATAACGTTATATTTATGGCAGATACAAAGAAGATTAAGACAGCGCTCATCTCCGTGTTTCATAAGGATGGGCTGGAAGAGTTGTTGAAGAAGCTGCATGCTGAAGGTGTGAAGTTCTTGTCAACAGGTGGTACACAGACCTTTATTGAAAGTTTGGGCTACGAGTGTGAGAAAGTGGAGAATGTAACCACTTATCCCTCTATCTTGGGAGGTCGTGTGAAGACCTTGCATCCGAAAGTGTTCGGAGGTATTCTGGGGCGTCGTGAGAACGAGGGTGACCGCGAGCAGATGGCTCAGTATGAGATTCCGGAGATAGACTTGGTAATTGTCGACCTCTATCCTTTCGAGCAGACCGTTGCTAGTGGTGCCTCTGAGGAAGATATCATCGAGAAGATTGATATCGGCGGTATCTCGCTGATTCGTGCGGGAGCCAAGAATTTCAATGATGTCGTTATCGTCCCCTCCAAGGCAGAATACGGTATTCTGCTGGACATCCTGAACAAGCAGGGTGCGGAGACCACTAAGGCGCAGCGTCGTGAGTTCGCTACTCGTGCCTTTGGTGTCAGCAGTCATTATGATACAGCTATTCATAATTGGTTTGAAAAGTAATTAGTACAAAACAAATAGGTAGAAAAAGATATGGGATTTTTTAGTTTTGTCCAGGAGATAGCCATGGATCTTGGAACGGCTAACACGATTATTATCAGTGATGATAAGATCGTGGTGGACGAGCCGTCGGTTGTTGCTCTCGACCGCCGTACCGACAAGATGATTGCCGTCGGTAACGAGGCGAAGATGATGTATGAGAAAACACATGATAATATCCGTACTATCCGTCCATTGCGTGATGGTGTGATTGCCGACTTCTCTGCTTGTGAGCAGATGATGCGTGGATTGATTAAGATGGTGCATACAGGTAGTCGTCTGTTCTCACCATCCCTCCGTATGGTGATCGGAGTGCCCTCTGGTTCTACGGAGGTGGAGCTTCGTGCCGTTCGTGACTCAGCAGAGCACGCTGACGGACGTGATGTGTATCTGATTTTCGAGCCGATGGCAGCAGCTATTGGTATAGGTATCGATGTAGAGGCTCCGGAAGGTAATATGATTGTCGATATCGGTGGTGGCTCTACGGAGATTGCCGTCATCTCATTGGGTGGTATCGTCTGCAACAATTCCATCCGTACGGCTGGTGACGACCTTACGGCAGACATCCAGGAGTATATGGCACGCCAGCATAACGTAAAGGTTAGTGAGCGTATGGCTGAGCGTATCAAGATTAATGTGGGTTCGGCATTGACAGACCTTGGCGATGAGGCTCCCGACGATTTTATCGTACATGGACCTAACCGTATCACGGCACTGCCAATGGAGGTGCCGGTATGCTACCAGGAGATCGCACATTGTATCGATAAGACTGTGGCAAAGATTGAGAATGCTGTTCTCTCCGCATTGGAGAACACCCCTCCCGAGTTGTATGCCGACATCGTGAAGAACGGTATCTGGCTCTCTGGTGGTGGCGCCTTGCTGCGTGGTCTTGACAAGCGTCTGACAGACAAGATCAATATCCAGTTCCATATTGCGGAAGATCCGTTGCGCTCTGTAGCAAAAGGTGCGGGTATTGCCTTGAAGAACGTGGATCGTTTCAACTTCCTGATGCGATAAGTGAACGATGCAGAACCTGCTGGAGTTCTTACAGAAATACCATCACTGGTTTCTTTTCGTCTTGTTGGAAGTCATCAGTCTGGTGCTGTTGTTCCAGTACAACAGCTACCAAGGCAGTGTGTGGCTGTCCTCCGCCAATGCGGTGTCCGGCAAGGTAAACGAGGGGAGGGCAGAAGTGGAGTCGTTCTTCTCCTTGAGGCAGATGAACGAAGGTCTGACGTTGCGTAATTTCTATATGGAGCGGCAACTCAGTCAGTTGCGCCGTCTGTATAGTGAGGCGACAGAGGACACAGCAGGGTTATGGGCGAAAGAGATGTCTTTCCTCAAGCAATACCGTATGATTCCTGCGAAGGTTGTCACTAATGAGTTGAATCGTCAGGACAATCTGCTCACCATTGACCGTGGTACCAAAGACGGTGTCGAAGTGGGTATGGGTGTTGCTTGTGGACAAGGAGTGGTGGGAGTGACCTATCTGGTGTCTGATCATTATGCGGTGGTGATGCCTGTGCTGAACACAGCCTCACGTATCAGTTGTGCTATCCGTGGTCATAACTATTTCGGCGTGCTACGGTGGAATGGTAAGGACGCTGGTGTCGCTTATCTGGAGGATATCCCCCGTCATGCTCGTTTCAAACGGGGTGACTGGGTGGAGACTAACGGATACTCCTCGATTTTCCCTCCTGGTGTGCTAGTTGGTAAAATAGAGACGGTGTATAACTCTGACGATGGCTTGTCTTACCGCGTGAAAGTACGACTGTCAACGGATTTTGGACATTTGCGTGATGTCGTCGTTGTCAACGACCCCTCTATTGTCGAGCGTACCCGATTATTACAATCTGCACGTGACTCATTGAAACTAAATGTGAAAGAATAAGGGATGTCATCAGATATTTTCAAACGGGCAGGTCTGTTCATCGCCTTTGCGTTGGCACAGGCGTTGGTGTTGGGACGTATCCATCTGTTTGGATGCGCCACCCCGTTGTTCTATGTCTATTTCGTCCTCCTCTTTCCACGTAACTATCCCAAATGGGGGGTGTTGTTATGGAGTTTCGCACTGGGACTCATAGTAGATATATTCTACAATACTCCAGGAATGGCGGCAGCCTCGATGACACTGATTGGTGCTATCCAGCCCTATTGTTTCGAGATGTATATATCCCGTGATGCTGCAGAGAGCCTGCAACCTTCTATGGATAATATCGGATGGGTGAAGTATTTCTACTACTCCTTGGTGTTGGTGATCGTCTATTGCCTGGTGTTCTTCACACTTGATGTCTTTACCTTCTATAACTGGTTGGAATGGATTAAGTGTGTGGTGGGAAGCTCTGCTATTACTTTGTTGATGATATTGACGTTTGAGACTGTTCGTGGCAGACAGGAATGAAAGACTATGAGATAGACTACCGGCGTTATGTGATTAGCGGGATAGCTGTTGCTATTGTCGTGATTTATATTATTCGTCTGTTTACCTTGCAGATCATGAGTGATGACTACAAGAAGAACGCTGACTCTAACGCCTTCCTGAAGAAGATTGAGTACCCCTCCCGGGGAATCATCACTGACAGAAACGGGAAACTACTTGTCTATAACCAGCCGTCATACGATATCATGGTAATCATAAACGAGGCAAAGGATCATCTTGATACCCTTGAGTTCTGTGAGGCACTGAACATCACGAAGGCTGAGTTTGACAAGCGTATGGCGGAAATCAAAGACCGCGTCAAGAATCCTGGTTACAGCCGTTTCACTCAGCAGATATTCATGAGTCAGTTATCCGACAAGGACTTCTCTGTTTTTCAGGAGAAGATGTTCCGTTTCCCAGGCTTCTATATACAACGTCGTAGTATCCGACAATATCAATACCCCTTTGCCGCTCATGTCTTGGGTGATGTGGCTGAAGTCTCTCCTGCTGATATTGAGGCTGATGACTATTATATCCCAGGCGACTATATCGGGAAATTAGGAGTGGAGCGTAGCTACGAGAAACAACTGCGTGGCGAGAAAGGTATGCAGATATTGTTGCGTGATGCTCATGGCAGGATACAAGGACGCTATCAGAATGGAATCTTCGATCGTAAACCCGTTCCAGGAAAGAACCTGACACTTAGCTTGGATGCCGACCTGCAGGCATTGGGTGAACGGCTGATGGAGGGGAAGATAGGCAGTATCGTGGCGATAGAGCCCTCTACAGGGGAAATCCTCTGTATGGTATCGTCTCCCTCTTACGACCCTCGTATGATGGTGGGACGTGCCCGCTCAAAGAATCATCGCCTGTTGAGTCAGAACGTATGGAAGCCTCTGCTTAACCGCAGTATCATGGGACAGTACCCTCCAGGCTCTACCTTCAAGACCACTCAGGGTCTTACCTTTATGAGTGAGGGCATCCTTCATCCTACTCAGACGGCTTATCCTTGTGGACATGGCTTTAACTTCAGAGGTTTGCATGTCGGATGTCATGGTCATGCCTCTCCCTTATCGCTCGTACCAGCACTCTCTACTTCCTGTAACGGCTATTTCTGTTGGGGACTGTACTATATGATCAACCAGAATATCTCCAAGTATGGTAGTGTCCAAAATGCCATGAATAAATGGCGTGACTATATGGTGAGTATGGGTTTCGGCTATAAACTTGGAGTCGACCTGCCTGGCGAGAAACGAGGCCTGATACCTAATGCCGACTATTATGACCGTGCCTATAAAGGGTCGTGGAACGGATTGACAGTGATCTCCATTTCCATCGGACAGGGTGAGGTAAATGCCACTCCTCTGCAAATTGCCAATCTTGGTGCGACGATAGCCAATCGCGGCTTTTTCTATACTCCTCATGTGGTGAAGAAAGTGCAAGGAGAGCCCCTTGACACGACCTTTACAAAAAAGCACTATACCTTGGCGAAGAGGGAAGCTTATGACTATGTGGTAGCTGGAATGAGAGCTTCGGCGACAGGAGGTACATGTCATGCTCTGGCAAGTTATGACTTCATGGCATGTGGTAAGACAGGTACGGCACAGAACCGTGGCCATGACCACTCGGTGTTTATGGGATTCGCTCCGATGGACAAACCAAAGATCGCCGTCGCTGTCTATGTGGAGAATGGCGGATGGGGTGCTACGTATGGTGTACCCATTGGTGGATTGATCATGGAACAGTATATTCACGGAAAACTCTCAGAAGCCTCGGAAAGAAAGGCGACGGAGTTTCAAAACAGACATATCTCGTATGGTAACACAATCAGGTAAGCAGACCAGCATCTTCCGTTCTATTGACTGGTGGACGATACTTATCTATATCGCCCTGTTGTCTTTTGGCTGGATCAGTGTGTGTGGTGCCAGTTACTCATACGGCAATACGGATATCTTCAGTCTCGACACCCGCTCTGGCATGCAGATTGTATGGATTGGCACGTCTATCGTCCTGGGATTTGTCATCTTGATGTCTGACGACCGCTTTTACGATACTTTTGCCTATATCATCTATGGACTTTTACTGATCCTGTTGTTCCTTACCATTTTCAACACACATACTATCAAAGGGTCCCGGTCATGGCTGGTATTAGGTCCTTTGCGCATCCAACCGGCGGAATTCGCTAAGTTCGCTACATCCCTCGCCTTGGCGAAATTCATGTCAACCTATGGGTACAATATCCATCAGTGGAAACATTTTGGGGCGACTTTGGCGATTATCTTCCTGCCTATGGTATTTATCATCCTGCAACGTGAGACAGGATCAGCACTGGTATATTTTGCCTTCTTCCTGATGTTCTATCGGGAGGGTATGCCAGGTTCCGTGCTGTTCACGGGAGTTGCTGCCGTTGTCTATTTCGTGGTAGGTATTCGTTATGCGGAAGTGTATCTGGCTGACACTCCTACTTCCGTAGGTAAATTCTCTGTCCTGTTGTTGATACAGTTGTTCACGGCAGGACTGGTATGGGTGTATGGCACGAACAAGCGACTGGCATGGCGTATAGGTTTTTATTGTTTGGGTATAACTTTCGTCTCTTTCCTGATGTTGAAACTGTCTTTTGACATCTGTTATGTACAACTTGCTACGATTGTTGTGCTGGTAGGTTTTATGATTTGGGAAGGACTGAGCTCGCGAATGCACAACTATTTCTTTATTGCTCTTTTTACTTTAGGTTCTGTGGGATTCTCTTATGGTGCTGACTTTATCCTGAACAATATGATGGAACCCCATCAGCGTACTCGTATCAATGTGTTGCTGGGATTGGAGGAAGATTTGAGAGGTGCCGGCTATAACGTCCATCAGAGTGAGATAGCCATTGGCTCCGGAGGTCTTGAAGGAAAGGGATTCCTGAATGGTACACAGACTAAGTTGAAGTTTGTACCGGAGCAGGACACTGATTTTATTTTCTGTACAGTAGGTGAGGAAGAGGGATTCTTAGGCTCTGCTGGTGTGCTGCTGCTGTTCCTTGCCTTAATCCTCCGATTGATTCACCTGTCGGAGCGTCAACCGTTCCGCTTTGGTCGTGTCTATGGCTATAGTGTACTGAGTATCTTCCTTTTCCATGTCTTTATCAATGTCGGAATGGTGTTGGGACTCACTCCCGTGATAGGTATTCCGCTACCTTTCTTCAGTTATGGTGGCTCGTCACTGTGGGGCTTTACCATTCTGTTGTTTATCTTCTTGCGGATTGATGCCAGCCGTAATTTCCTCAGGTCTTAGTAAAGACTATTGCTTGGTGAGTATCATCCCGATGTTCGCCACTCCAGGGAGTATCTCCCTTTTCATGTCATGACGGATATGGATACTCAGTGAGTCTCCTTTATGTAGTGTAACTGTGTTCAGAGGGTAATTATACTGGTAATGACTGATACCTTGTCCTACCGCGTTCCCGTCGTTGTCAATCACATTGCAACTCAGTGTGTCTGTATAGGTCTCTAACGAGGGAAAGACAGTCTGTTCGACAATCAGGGAGAGTCCCATGAAGGGGTAGGCATTACTGATGCGTACCCCGACGGATTCCTGATAGGTACCGTCTTGCTGAATAGGTGGGACGGCAAAGGAGATGGCATCGTTTTTCTCCCAGCCGGCGATAGTGATATGCTGGTAGTTGCTATAGATGATCTCGCTGTCGCAGGCGATACAGAGTAAGACCAGTCCTATATAATATAATAAGGTGTGACTATTCTTTCGCATCCCTAGGTTTCTGATTGCGTCGCTGGGGCTGGCTACCATTGTTGGCATTGGTGTTACCACCACCGTTACCATTGACTGGCTTCTTATGTTTCTTCTTTTTCTTCTTCGCCTTGTCAAAGCGGTTGATATTCTCCTGTGTGGCAAGATCAAACGGACGTTCTGGCTCCAGCTTCCTGCCGTCTTCCTGCAGGGAGAGGGGCTTTTCTCCTTTCTTGTTCATCTCGATAATCTGCTTGGCGCGCTCTGCCGTAATTGTCTCCAGATTGGCTGCAATATTCTTGTCCGTAGAGTAGGAGACGAGTCCTGCTAGGATATCGGACTTGAAGAAATGGTATTCCGCATCTTGTGTCAACAGGGTGGTATCCTTGGAAGGCAGTTTCCTGCCAGCCTCCACATAGTCATCCACCTCATAGTTCAGACAACATTTCAATTTGGCACACATTCCCGCCAGTTTCTGTGGGTTAAGAGAGATATCTTGGAAACGTGCGGCACTGGTACCCACGCTCACGAAGTTCTTCATCCATGTGGCACAACAGAGTTCCCGTCCACAAGGTCCTGTGCCACCGATACGCCCAGCTTCCTGACGGGCACCGATTTGTTTCATCTCGATACGAACATGGAAAGTGGCGGCGAGATCTTTGATCAACTGACGGAAGTCCACTCGCTCATCAGCGATATAATAGAAAATAGCCTTATTACCATCCCCTTGGTATTCCACATCTCCGATTTTCATCTGCAGTCCCAATCCCTTAGCGATCTGTCGGCTCTCTATCATCGTTGAATGCTCACGACGTTTTGCCTCTTGATATTTCTCCATGTCCATGGGACGTGCAATACGGTAGATGCGTTTGATGCCGTCTGCACTCTTGAGGTTCGCTTTCTTAATCTGCAACTTGACCAAGCGTCCTGTCAGAGTCACCACACCGATGTCATGTCCGGGGTTTGCCTCTACGGCAACAATATCCCCTTTCTTCAGGTCGAGGTTGTTGACATTATGGTAATAGCCTTTGCGGGTATGCTTGAACTGCACCTCCACCAAATCAGTGGTGTCAGTATTGCCTGGAACATCGGCAAGCCAGTCGTAGGTGTTCAACTGCTTGTCCTGTCGTCCCACAGCCTGATGGCAGAGTCCTCGGTCACATCCGATTTTTATCTCAAGGTCTTTTGTTTTTTCCATAATTCTTTTTTGTTTTTTTATAGTTACTGTTAGTCCCTATAGTTATTTCGTTATTAATAGTACAATCATCTGTAAAGCGAAGTCGAAGAATACGATCTTCGCATTGGCGTTCTGTCCGATATCCCTGATGGCACGGTCAGCAAGCTCGCTGATAGGGATGACATTCGCCTCGTTGATGAACCGTGCAAAGTTCTTAGCGAACTCCTCCTCCCGTTGCGTCATATAGCAGAGATCCGTTTTTTTGAAGTTATATATGAAATTCTCCCGGATGAGACGCAGGAAGTATTCCAGAAACCGTTTCTGTTTCTCACGTCCCACTGTCGCCATGCGCTCACTCCATGCCTTCAGTTCTTTCACCTTACGCTGATAGCTGAGTCGCATCAAGGTCTGGAACATATCCAGGAAGAATTCATTCTCCGAGTCTGCGCTTAGCATCTCCAGTGCTTTCAGCCAACTGCCGTTCGCCATGCGTGCCACTCGTTTGGCATCCTCCTCAGTAAGTCCTCGTTTGCAGATGAGAGCCTGTTGGATATCCTCATCGGCAATACGTTTGATATCAATTCTTTGTACACGACTGCGGATGGTTTCCAGGAGTTTTTCTGGTTCCTCGCATATCAATAGGAAGATTGTTTGCTGGGGTGGCTCCTCCAAGAGTTTCAGTATCTTGTTGGCACATTCGATATTCATTCGCTCAGGAAGCCAGATGAGACTGACCTTGTAACCACCCTGACTCGACTTGAGTGACAGCTTGCGTATCAAAGCATCACTCTCCCCGGCAGTGATAATCGCTTGTTGGTTTTCCCCACCCATCATCTCCAACCATTCATTCATGGTGAAATAAGGACCAGCCATAATCAACTCATGCCACTCTTGTGCGAAATCATCAGAGACGGGCTTGTGGTCTGTGCTCATTGATGGCAGCTTGATAGTGGGGTATGTGAAATGTAAGTCTGGATGCTCCCATTTGGCAAGCATCGCCTCTGCATTAGCTGTCGGCTGCTTACTGTTACTTTTTAGTAAATAGGCGGCAAATGCCATGGCGAGTGCCATCTTCCCACTGCCCATGGGACCACATAGCATCAAGGCATGTGGCAACCGCTGCTCCTCTACCAATTGCAGCAATCGCTCCTTAACTTCTTGTTGTCCTATGACCTGGTTGAACATCCTTTTTTACAATATTGTATTGTTAATTTTATTTTATAGAAGCCTTTTAGCTACCTCCACTACTGAGTCAACTGCGGAGACCGTGTAGAAGTGAATATTCTTCACGCCATGCTCATAAAGCTCTTGACATTGCTGGGTGGTCCATTCAATACCCAGTTGGCGGGCCTGCTCATCTGTCTTGCATTTCACAATCTCCTTGGCAAGAGCCTCTGGGATGTCACAATGGAAAGTCTTAGGTACAACCGTCAACTGACTCAGTTTCGCCATCGGCTTGATACCGGGAATGATAGGGATGGTGATACCCATCTGGCGCGCCTTCTCCACAAAGGAGAAAAACTTCTCATTGTCGTAGAACAACTGTGTTACAGCATATTGAGCCCCTAAGTCCTGTTTCTGTTTGAGGTATTCCATATCCCTTTCCAGATTAGGTGCCTCCTCGTGCTTCTCTGGATAGCAGGCGACACCGAAGTCGAATTTCGGTCCCGGGTGTTTGATAGGTGTGCCATCAGCAAAGAATCCCTCATTAAAACGTACCACCTGCTTAATCAAGTCTGTGGTATGCGCATGACCTCCAGGGGAAGGAGTGAAACGACTGTCTTCCTTCGCTTTGTCGCCTCTGAGTAACATTAGGTTGCGGATGCCCAAGAATTGCAGGTCGAGCAGTTCGTATTCTATCTGTTCAACCGTTGTGCCACTACAGATTACATGAGGTTCCACAGGGATGTCATAACGCTGTTGGATGGCGGCAGCTATGGCAATAGTGCCAGGACGGCGACGGATGCGCTGCCGTTCAAACTGTCCGTTCTCCAACTCCTTATATACATATTCGGAGTGGTGTGTCGTGATATTGATAAACGCCGGATTGAATACCACAAGCTTGTCTATCGTCTCAAACAACGCCTCTGTGCCGTTCCCCTTCAAGGGTGGCAGCACTTCAAACGAGAAACGCCTCTCACCTGTATCTTGTTTTTTTATATAATCTGCTACTGTCATAACCGCATAGATATACAATATTTTGCAAAAGTACAAAAAAAAAGCGGCATTATCTAAAAAATGCCGCTTTTTTTAATATTCTCTTACTTCCTAATACGGTAGATGCGGAAGGACATGGGGGGCAGGTCGTCGAGGAGAAGGGATGCCCCTTTGCCTTCATCCACTTGTGTCGTACCCTTTTGTGGCGTGATCAGTTCTGGCTTACAGATTGTGTTCTCATCGTCCATGCCGTTATGGAAGAGCGTAAGTGTCTGTGCCGTACGTGTTCCCTTCATGCCGGTGAGGTTGAAGGATACGGGCTGACTCGTCTTCGAGGTATTGGCGATTTTGATGATGACCTCGTCCGTCTTGCTGTCATAGGCGGCAGAGGCGAAGAGCCCGTTCTGTCCTGCCTGGTTAGCAACAGGTTTCTTGTCCATCGTCAGGGAGAGGACGTTGGTACCGGCATTGGTGCTGTACATCTGCTGCACATAATAGCTGACGGTCTTGAACATGTCCGTATTGTCATACCATATCTGGTCTGGACGCCATTGCCATCCGTCGACATGAGCGAAGAGTGGGGCAGGAGTCGTCATGTGTACGATATCAGCATTACGCTCGAAACCTGTCATGAAGGCAGCCTCAAGGATGGCAGCCTCGTAGTGGTTCCATTTCTTGCCCTTGCCGTGACAGGCATACTCGCCAGCGAACACCTTCGGACCCTTGCGGTCGTAGGTGTCGTAACGCAGACCATGGGTTAGGAACCATTCCTCGTCACGGTAATAGTGCTCATCCACCAGGTCAGCCTTCTGGGCTTTCATTGCCTTCCATCCGTCCTCGAAACGGTAGGTGTTGTCTGGCACGTCCTCAGGTACAGGACCACTGGTACCTACAATCTTAATGTTGGGATATTTAGCACGAATGGCAGCCACGAATGGCTTTAGGCGTTCATAGTAGAACTCACCCCACTGTTCATTTCCAACTCCAATATACTTCATATTGAAAGGAGCAGGATGCCCCATGTCTGCACGGACTTTTCCCCACTTGCTGGTCACGGGACCATTGGCAAATTCGATGAGGTCGAGACAATCGTCAATATACGGTTGTAACTCGTCCATAGGAACATGGGCAGACTCGTCGTTCCAGTTCTGGTACTGGCAGGCAAGTCCGACGCTGAGGATAGGCAATGGCTCGGCACCGATATCCTCAGAGAGTTGGAAGAACTCGAAGAATCCCAGTCCGTAGCTTTGGTAGTAATCAGGGTAATAGCGGTAGTCGAAGGTGTGTTCCCAGCGGTTACCATTCAGAGGGCGGTTCTCCACAGGGCCTAATGTGTTCTTCCACTGGTAACGAGTGGCAAGGTCAGTACCTTCTACGATACAACCGCCAGGAAAACGGAAGATACCGGGTTTCAGGTCGGCAAGAGCCTGTGCGAGATCACGACGCATGCCATTCTCACGGTTCTTGAAGGTGTTAACAGGGAAGAGAGAGATGTGCTCCAAAGCGACACTATTGGTGCCTTTGAGGAAGATGCGCAGCTTTGCCTGTTTCTCTGTTTGGGGAGCGTTCAGCGTGACAGTATATTTCTTCCATTGCGAGGAGGTGATATTGATTTCCTCCTCTACGAACTCCTGTTTCTCATCCATGGAGTTCTCCTTGATGAGTTGTACGCGGATGGCGGCAGTGCCCTTAGGAGCCTTTGCCCATACGGAGAAGCGGTAAGCCTCGCCTTTCTCTATGCCAATGCCAAAATAACCCTCGTTGACCAGTCCAGAGCGACGGTCCTTATGACCAGGGTCGGAGAGGATGACATAATGCGGACAACGCTCGAAGGGAGCGTTATCATCCTCCACATCGACACAGCCAAAGGCTTGCCATCCCATCAGGTGTTGTGGAAACTCAAACGAACGGTTCTTGACAAGTTCGCCATACAAGCCGCCATCTGCAGCGTAGTTGATGTCTTCAAAGAAAATACCATACATGGTAGACTGGATAGGCGCACCAATCTTTTTAGTATTAACCTCGATGGTGTTGTTTTGTGCTATAGCGGAAACGCAAATAGCAAACAGACAGAGTGTGATAGTTCTTCTCATTATTAGTAGTTTTATTGTTATAATTTGTGATGCAAAGATAAGTAAAAAAGTTGACTTGAGGAAACATTATTTAAAAATGTCGGATAATTGATGATAATTTTTGGAGGTTTCATGGAAAAACGTTATATTTGCAAAGTTTTTCTAAAAACCTGAACGGATGAATCTAAGCCATCGTCTCAGACTATTGCTCGTGGCAATAGTTTTCCTGTCGGTATCACAAGTGTCGGCACAGGCTCCGCAGTGTAAGGACACATTGGAACACAAGCGGTTACAGAAAGAGATGTGGGGATCTTGTGGACAGGAAGACACGGCGGTCGTTTACAATGCTTGCAAGGCCTATCAGCTACATGCCAAGGCTGATGGTGATAATGATGCATATTATAACGCATGGGTCTGTCGTATTGTCTATAATCTCGACCGTATGAACATCCGAGATGCCTATCATGACGTACAGCTGATGAAAGAGGACCTGCTTTATGGTCAGAAGGGAAAAGACGAGCAGTTCCTCTTTCCCAATATGTTAGGGCAGGTTTATAATGCTTGTGGCAATGTCAGTGGTGCCAGCAGAGAATTTATCAAGGCAATCGAACTTATCAAGGGTACGAGATATGAGAAGACAGGTCTGAGCACCCTCTACCTTGGTATGGCGCATATCTACATGAACTCTAAATACAGGGAGTCGATGCATTGGATAAACGAGGATATTGAAGAGGTGGAGCGGCATAAGGAATTGCCCCGTTACCATCGTAACCTTGCCAATGCCTATGCTTTTAAGGCGATGACGTGTTTCAAGTTGCATGATATCAGTCAGTTCTGGGCATGTCAGAAACTCGCATTGGAGCATGACGCCCTGAACAATACGGGGGAAAAAGGTTCCTTTATGCTTTATCTCTCCATATATCAGATGGCTCTTGAGAACCAGTACGACAGTGTCTATGTCGCCATAGAGCGTATCCCAAACCACAAAGACCGTTATATCGTTAAGTCGGATATTCTGCGCTATCAGGGTAACTATGAAAAAGCGTTTACGACTCAAAGGCGCTTGATGCATATCCGTGACTCCGTGACTGGTATCACCATTGCGGAGAATATCGAGAATATGGATGAGGAGATTAATCTTATCAAGGCGGAACAGTCAGCCACGAAACGTGCGAATATCATCCTAACCATCGCTTTTGTGTTGGCTCTGCTGATGGTGATAGCACTTGTGATGGCATTTATCCTGCGTATGAGGTATCAACGGAAACTAGTGGAGAAGAACCGTCAGTTGGAGATAGCCAACCGTCAGGCACGGGCAGCGGATGAGATGAAGACGGAGTTTATCCGTAATGTCAGTCATGAGATCCGTACACCGCTTAATATTATCAATGGCTTCACCCAGGTGATGATGGGAGATGTGAATGCCGTGGAACCTGAGGAGCGACAAAAGGTTGTCGAGACCATTGGTGACAATACACGCCAGATCACATCACTTGTGAACAAGATGTTGGCGCTGGCTAATGAGAGCTCCAAGGACTTACTGAAGGAGGTGGAGGATACGGATGCCCTTGACATCTGTCGGAAGGCTATAGAGTCAATGCCCAGTGTGGATCCTGACAAGGTGAAGGTGATGCTTGAAGACCAGACAGGTGGTATGGGTACTATTCTTTGTACCAATGGCGACAGTCTGTTGCAGATGTTGGATTGCCTGTTGGATAATGCTGCGAAATTCACAGAGCAGGGATATGTGAAACTGACACTGAGAAAGAAGGAAGAATACATGCTCTTCACTGTTGAGGACACAGGTTGCGGCATTCGTGCCGATAAAGTGGACTCTATCTTCGACCGTTTCATGAAGGTAGATGAGTTCAAACAGGGTTTGGGACTCGGACTGGCATATTGCAAGGAGACGGTTGAGAAACTGGGTGGTACACTTACGCTTGACAAGACATCGGAGGAGGGTACCGCCTTTACATTAACTTTGCCCATTAAACTAAAAACACAATAAAGTATGGAATATCAAAAGAGAGGTAGCTCGTCCTACCTGTTTTCTATTGTACTGGTCGCCGTACTGGGCGGTCTGCTTTTTGGTTATGATACCGCAGTAATCTCTGGAGCGGAGAAAGGTCTTCAGGCTTTCTTCTCGGAGGCAAAGGACTTTACCTACACCGATGGTTGGCATGGCTTCACTTCAGCCTCAGCCCTGATCGGCTGTATTATCGGCTCTGCTTTGTCTGGATATCTTGCCACCAATTTCGGTCGTAAGTGTTCACTGGTCATCGCAGGAATCCTGTTCTTCATATCAGCCTTAGGCTCGATGGATCCGGAGTTCTTGTTCTTTACGTATGGTGAGCCCACTTACTCACTGCTCATCATGTTTAATTTCTATCGTGTGATAGGCGGTATTGGTGTTGGACTCGCCTCTGCCATCTGTCCGATGTATATCAGTGAGGTGGCTCCGTCGAACATCCGTGGTATGCTGGTGAGCTGTAACCAGTTTGCTATTATCTTCGGACAGTTGGTCGTGTATTTTGTGAATTTCTTCATACTGGGCGATCATATCCAGCCACTGGTGGAAGATATGGGTAAGGGCTTTGCTGCCTTTGCTCCTGCTGCCCAATGGACGGTGACGACAGGTTGGCGTTATATGTTCGGAAGCGAGGCTATACCTGCGGGACTCTTCGCCCTGCTCATCAGTCTTGTGCCTGAGACACCTCGTTATTTGGTTTCTGTGGGTAAAGACCAGCAAGCCTTGAAGATCTTGGTTAAGATTAACGGTACGGACCGTGGTGAGTTCATCCTGAAAGCCATCAAGGAGACATTGGTGCAGAAGACGGAGAAGCTGATGACCTATGGTGCGTTGTGTATCTTCATAGGTATTATGCTCTCTGTGTTCCAGCAGGCGGTGGGTATCAATGCTGTCCTTTACTATGCACCTCGTATCTTCGGTGATATGGGAATGGAGAACCCGATGGTCATCACCGTCTTTATGGGTATTGTGAATATCGCATTCACCCTCGTCGCCATCTTCACGGTAGAGCGTTGGGGACGTAAGCCTTTGCTGATCTGGGGTTCATTAGGAATGGCATTGGGCGCTTTCGGTGTTGCCGTTACTTTCGGCAAGGCAGGTATGGAGATGGTCACTGCTATCAGTATCATGGTGTACTCAGCCTCGTTCATGTTCTCGTGGGGACCTATCTGCTGGGTACTCATCGCAGAGATATTCCCCAATACCATCCGTGGTGCCGCTGTGGCTATCGCTGTCGCGTTCCAATGGATCTTCAATTTCATCGTCAGCTCTACCTTCGTGCCGATGTTCAATATGCATCTGACAGAGGGTGACGACTTCGGTCACTGGTTCACCTATGGGCTCTATGGCGTGATTTGTGTGATTGCTGCCATCTTCGTATGGAGACTTGTTCCTGAGACCAAGGGTAAGTCTTTGGAGGATATGACAAAGCTATGGCGTTGGAAGGGTTATGTACCTGGTGAGGAGCCTCATGAGGGTGCTACCTATTAATTCTTTTTTGAAGACTGAGTCATGAAACGTGTCTTAATAGCAGAAGATAATGACAGCAATTACCTGCTGATGACGTATATCCTGAAAAACCGTTACGAGTTCGATAGGGCTCGTAACGGTCAGGAAGCGGTGGATATGGTGGAGAGCTATGCTCCCGACCTCATCATCATGGACTTGAAGATGCCCGTTATTAACGGTATTGAGGCTTCTCGCCGAATCAGGAAGAATCATCCGGATATTCCTATCATTATCTTGACGGCAAGTGCTTTCGAAAGTGACAGGGAAGAGGCAGAGTCAATAGGATGTAACGAGTTCCTGACGAAACCCGTCAGCGGACAGAAGTGTCTGGAAATTATCAATCGTCTTATCTGACTCGCTTATTACGAAAAAAATCCTGTATCAGTTGGCGGCATTCCTCTTCTAGAATGCCGGAAGAGACAATAGTCTTGGGATGAGGCGCATGCGGGGCATACTGATGGTAGCCCCGTTTCTCGTCTTCTGCCCCATAGACGATACGACTGATCTGTGACCATCCGAGGGCGCCGGCACACATCGTACAAGGCTCTATGGTGACATAGAGGGTGCAGTTCGTGAGGTATTTCCCTCCTAATTCGTTGGCTGCAGCGGTGATTGCCTGCATCTCAGCATGTGCCGTAACGTCGTGCAGGGTCTCTGTGAGATTATGGGCTCTGGCAATGACACGGTCCTGACATACGATAACGGCACCAATGGGAATCTCACCTTCTTCCAATGCCTGTCGTGCTTCCGCAAGTGCCTTGCGCATATACTGCTCGTCTTTTTTTTGTTGTTCTTCTGCTGTCATGTTGCAAAGTTACGAAAAAAAATGTATATTTGCACCATGGAATGGAAAATCATACATATTGCTGAGACGGACTCTACCAACCGCTGGCTAACCTCACACGGGGACAGTCCCCTTGTGAGCGCCCCCCTCACAAGGGGACTGTCCCCGTGTGAGGTCGTTTGGGCTGATTACCAGACAGCAGGCAAGGGACAGGGTACCAACTCCTGGGAGTCAGAGCGAGGAAAGAACCTGTTATTCTCCATTCTTTATCACCCCCAGGATATTCCAGCTAACCGTCAGTTCCAGATATCTATGGCTGTGTCATTGGCAATAGCTGACGCCTTGGGGGAGCAGATTGGTGACGTGAGTATCAAATGGCCCAACGATATCTATTGGCGTAACGCGAAAATCGGTGGGATATTGATTGAGAACCGTTTGATGGGTCAGACGATCAAGGACAGCATCATCGGGGTGGGTATTAATGTCAACCAGCGACAGTTCCATAGTGATGCGCCCAACCCTATCTCCTTATGGCAGATCCATGGGCATGAGACAGACAGGGAAACGCTGTTGAGGAGTATCCTCGACAGGTTCTCCTTATATATTAATAAGGATGTCAAGTCGCGATATGTCAATATGCTTTATCGTCGCAAGGGGTTCCATCCCTATTGCGACAAAGACGGAACATTCATGGCGGAGTTCAAGGATGTGGAGGACGACGGGCATCTGGTGCTCAGCAAAGAGAACGGTCAGCAATGCCGCTATGCGTTTAAGGAGATTCAATTCGTCATCTGATGTCATCATCCCGAAATATCGTAATATCGAAATATCGTAATCCCGAAATATTAAAAAAAAGAAGTATTATGGCAAGATTTAAGAGAATCCTCCTGAAGCTCTCTGGTGAGAGTTTGATGGGAAAACAGGGCTATGGCATCGACCCGGAGCGTCTGAGTGACTATGCTCGTCAGATCAAGGAAGTGAGTGAGATGGGTGTCCAGATTGGTATCGTCATCGGCGGTGGTAATATCTTCCGCGGACTAAGCGGCTCACAGAAGGGCTTCGATCGTGTGAAAGGCGACCAGATGGGAATGTGCGCCACAGTGATCAACTCCCTTGCCCTTAGTTCGGCATTAGGGGCTATTGGTGTGAAAAACAAGGTGATGACGGCTATCCGTATGGAGCCGATTGGTGAGTTCTATACCAAGTGGAAGGCTATCGAGGCGATGGAACAGGGTTATATCTGTATCTTCTCCGCTGGTACGGGTAATCCTTACTTCACCACAGATACGGGCTCCAGTCTGCGTGGTATCGAGATAGAGGCTGACGTGATGCTGAAAGGTACTCGTGTGGATGGTGTCTATACGGCTGACCCAGAGAAGGATCCCTCCGCTACTAAGTTCAATGAGATTACTTACAAGGAGGTGCTGGCACGTGGTTTGAAGGTGATGGACCTCACTGCTATCTGTATGTGTCAGGATAATAACCTGCCTATCTATGTGTTTAACATGGATATTGTGGGTAACTTGAAGAAGGTAATGGCTGGCGAGGATATCGGAACGCTAGTGCATCCCTAAGCCTAAGTACGGTGAAGAGCCGTTGTTCGTAAGTGTTTGAAGCATGCTAAACGGTTGTCGACTCCAGTCAACAGACTTGCTGACTCCAGTCGACAACATTGTTGACTCCAGTCGACAGGGTTGTTGACTCTAAGTCAGCAGCTTATTCCTCGCTGAATTCCACATACTCGCCTTCAGCTTCCTCGTAGATCTTCTTATTCTCCCGCCTCGTACGACGGTCGATAATGGTCTCACCAGTAGCAGTTCTGGTGTGTACCTCTATAGGCTCCTCCACAGTCTCTTTCTCCTGTTCGGCACGAGGCTTGGCTTCTCCCTTAGGAGTAGCCGTCTGTCCACTATAGTGATACTGGCGTTGCTGGCGTCCAGTCTCATCACGATAATTCTGCTCTTTCTCGTCAGCGGCTTTCTTCGCATCCAGCTTTGCCTTCTTGAGATAACGGATGATTTTCCCACCTGTCAGCAAGAGGATGAAGACAATGACAAAAAACGCGAAGACAAAGACTCCCATATTCTCCTTCATAGTATGTCGATTTTAGTTATTAGAGTCGTTTTGATGCCATAATCGACAAGATGATATACCATGCGATGATGGCGGCAAGTCCACTGATCTGTAAAAAGACGAGGAGTGGAATACAAGTGAGCAGGAAGATGTACTTGATATCATTACCCTTCCATCCCCAATGTTTGAACTTCAGGGCGAACATTGGTATCTCGCTGATTAGTAGATAACAGCTGATGAATGTTCCCAGCAAGATCAGGTATGGGGCATATGATATGTTTGCGATCCATTCACCACTTCCTGCGATGAGTGACCCCCAGAAGAGGGCATTGGCAGGGGTGGGCAGTCCGATGAACCCTAACGCCTGGCGCTCGTCCAGATTGAACTTGGCAAGACGTAGTGCGGAGAATGCCGCCATGATAAAAGCCAAAAAGGGAACATACGGCAAATGGATATGAGAAGAGCAAAGAAAACTGAACACGATGGCAGAGGGCGCAAAACCGAAGGTGATGCAGTCGGCGAGGGAGTCGAGCTCTTTGCCGATGGGAGAGGATACTCCTAACAGACGAGCACTCATACCGTCGAAGAAGTCGAAGACGGCACCAATCACGATGAACAGCAATGCCATCTGGTAGTCAGACTGGAATGCCCAAAAGGTAGCGATGCACCCAGAGATGAGGTTGCAACAGGTAATCGTATTGGGGATATGCTTTTTCATGATGATCAATAATCGTTTATTTCAGTTTTGCAATAACAGTCTGGTCACCTGTCGTGGGCTGGTTCATGATGACACAGGGCTTCGCGTCAACAGGAAGGAACACGTCCACACGGGAGCCGAGCTTGATAAACCCTAAATGCTCGTCGATATAACACTCTTCCTCGGGTTTGGCATAGGTGACGATGCGACGAGCCATAGCACCAGCAATCTGACGCACCAGGATGTCTTCTCCATTGGGTGTGGTGATCATGATGTCGGCATGCTCGTTCTCCTCACTTGCCTTGGGAAGCCAGGCCTTGTGGTAGTTGCCGTTGAAGTGCTTGACAAACTTCACCTTGCCGTCAACAGGGAACCAGTTGGCATGCACGTTAAGCGGACTCATGAAGATGGATATCATAAGGCGCTTGTCGTGGAAATACTCATGCTCCTCTGTTTCTTCTATCACCACGATCTTTCCATCGGCAGGGGCTACGACAAGATTCTCCGTGTCTCCATTGAAATATCGTATAGGACAACGGTAGAAGTTCAGCGTCATCAGCCATGCAGCCACCAGAACGGCACAGACAAAAGGCATGACAATATGGCTGGTCATTGGACTGATGGCATATAGCAGATACCATAGACCTGTACATATAATAAGGATGACAATGGCACTGTATAACAGTTCGCTAGTGCCTTCGCGATGTATTCTGATTTTCTTAAGTCTCTTAATCTTCTGGATTCTTTCTCCCATGAGTAGTAATATGGTTTGTTTCCATTCAACATGCAAAGATACGAAATAATTCTTAATTCATAATTCATAATTGGATTTTTTTTTGGATATTTCATTTTTTCACAGTATCTTTGAACCTCAAAACCTGCAAGAATATCTTTATGGAAGACTTCATACACTTACACGTACATACTTATTACTCGATACTGGATGGTCAGTCGAGTATCAAGAAACTGGTGGACAAGGCGATTGGTAACGGCATGCGAGGCATGGCGATTACCGATCATGGCGATATGTTCGGTATCAAGGAGTTCCATGATTATGTAGGAGGTATCAACAAAGGACGTAAGAAGGAGGGCTTGGAGCCTTTCAAACCCATCTTTGGCTGTGAGATGTATGTGTCTCGTAATGGTGCCAAGGAGTTGAGGCGTGGCAAGGAGGATATGAGTGGCTATCACCTGATCGTGCTTGCCAAGAACTATAAAGGCTATAAGAACTTGATCAAACTGGTCAGCAACTCCTGGGTGGACGGCTATTATATGCGGCCTCGTACAGATCGTGCCGACTTGGAGAGATACCATGAGGGACTGATTGTCTGCTCTGCCTGTATCGCCGGCGAGGTGCCTCATAAGATTCTGAATGGTGATATCGCTGGAGCCCGTGAGGCGATAGAGTGGTATCATGGTCTTTTCGGCGATGACTATTATCTCGAGCTCCAGCGTCATGAGGTGACGGACCCCAACATCCGTGCCAATCGTGAGACGTTCCCTTTGCAGCAGAAAGCCAATAAGGTGTTGATAGAACTGGCACGTGAGTATGGTATCAAACTTGTTTGTACGAATGATGCTCACTTTGTGGATCAGGAGAATGCAGAGGCACATGACCATCTGCTGTGCTTGTCGACTGGCAAGGACTTGGATGACCCGACGCGAATGCTGTACTCTAAACAGGAGTGGTTTAAGACAAAGGAAGAGATGAATGCGATCTTCTCCGATGTCCCAGAGGCTCTCTCTAACACACTGGAGATTCTCGATAAGGTGGAGATCTATAGTCTGGATCATGACCCGATCATGCCTTTCTTCCCCATTCCGGAGTCTTTCGGAACGGAGGAACAGTGGCGTCAGAAATTCACGGAGCAGCAGCTCTATGATGAGTTCACCAGTGATGAGAATGGGGAAAACCCCTTGTCACCAGAGGAGGGTGAGAAGAAAATCAAGAAGCTGGGTGGGTATGACAAGCTATACCGCATCAAGTTCGAGGCTGACTATCTGGCGAAACTCGCTTATGAGGGGGCTGCCAAGCGTTATCCTCAGCCTTTGTCAAAAGAGGTGGATGACCGTATCCGCTTTGAGTTGCACATCATGAAGACGATGGGTTTCCCTGGTTACTTCCTCATCGTACAGGACTTTATCAACTCTGCACGTGATGAGTTGGACGTGATGGTGGGACCTGGTCGTGGATCTGCCGCAGGCTCTGTAGTCGCCTATTGCTTGGGTATCACGAAGATAGACCCGCTGAAATACGACTTGCTGTTTGAGCGTTTCCTGAACCCTGACCGTATCTCGTTACCTGATATTGATACGGATTTCGATGATGACGGACGTGGCAAGGTGTTGAAATGGGTAGAGGATAAGTATGGTCATGAGAACTGTGCTCATATCATCACCTATGCTACGATGGCGACTAAGAACTCCATCAAGGATGTGGCACGTGTGGAGAAAGTGCCTATTGCCGTATCAAATGATTTGTGTAAAGCTATTCCAGACCGTTTGCCTGATGTGGACGGGAAGACTCCGAAAATGAATCTTGTCAATGCCATCAAGGCTGTACCTAAACTTCGTGAAGCTGAGGCGTCACCTGATAAGGCTCTGAGCAATACCATCAAGTATGCCAAGATGCTGGAGGGCACAGTGCGGGGAACGGGTATCCATGCTTGTGGTTTTATCATCTGTCGTGATCCTATCAGCGACTGGGTACCTGTGTCTACTGCTGATGACCCGGATTTCAAAGACCAGAAGACGAACTGTACCCAATATGATGGTCATGTCATTGAGTCAACGGGATTGATCAAGATGGACTTCCTGGGTTTGAAGACTCTCTCGGAATTGAAGGAGGCATGTGCCAATATCAAACTGCACAGAGGTATCGACATCGATCTCGACCATATTCCCATTGATGATCCTAAGACCTTTGAACTGTACCAGCAAGGACGCACGGTGGGTACTTTCCAGTTTGAGTCGAACGGTATGCAGAAGTACTTACGTGAGTTGAAGCCTACTGTTTTTGAGGATCTCATAGCGATGAATGCGCTTTATAGACCAGGACCAATGGGATATATCCCGGATTTCATTGACCGTAAACATGGACGGAAGCCGATAACGTATGATATCCCTGTTATGGAGAAATACCTGAAGGATACTTATGGTATCACGGTCTATCAAGAGCAGGTGATGTTACTCTCTCGTCTGCTCGCTGACTTCACCCGTGGTGAGAGTGACGCTTTGCGTAAGGCGATGGGTAAGAAAAAGAAGGATATCGTCGATGCTATGAAACCTAAATTCATCGAGGGTGGAAAGAAAAATGGCCACGATCCTAAGATCCTTGAGAAGATATGGGCAGACTGGGAGGCTTTCGCCTCTTATGCCTTTAACAAGTCGCATGCCGCCTGTTATTCATGGGTAGCGTATCAGACGGCTTATCTGAAAGCGAACTATCCTGCGGAGTTCATGGCGGCAATCATGAGCCGTCGTCGTGACCAGATTACGGAGATCACCAAACTGATGGATGAGTGTAAGGCAATGGGTATTGCCACGTTGGGTCCTGATGTCAATGAGTCATACCTGAAGTTCGGTGTGAATAAGAAAGGGGAGATCCGTTTCGGACTTGCCGCGATTAAGGGAATGGGTGACAATGTGGCACAAGCCATCATTGATGAGCGTGAGAAGAATGGTCCTTACAAGAGTATCTTCGATTTTGCCCAGCGTATCAATTTCTCTTGTGTCAACCGCAAGGCGTTTGAGAGTCTTGCCTTGAGTGGTGGCTTCGACAGCTTTGGTATTCCCCGTGAGAATTTCTTCGGTGAGAATAGTAAGGGTGAGGTGTTCCTCGATACCTTGGTGCGTTATGGACAGGTATACCAGATGGAGCAGCAGGAGATGCGTAACTCTTTGTTCGGTGGGGAAAATGAGGTGGATATCGCGACACCTCCCATCCCGGAAGCTCCACGCTGGAGTGATATCGAACGGTTGAACAAGGAACGTGACTATGTGGGAATCTATCTTTCTGCCCATCCGTTGGATGAATACAAGATTGTGCTTAATAATCTGTGTAACACTCGTTGTGCCGAGTTGGCAGACCGTTGTGCGGCGATGACTGATCGTGACGATGTCACAATGGGGGGTATTGTCACTAATGTACAGACACGTATCGGAAAGAACAATAAGCCATGGGGTATTATCACATTGGAGGATTTTGAGGGCTCAGGGGAACTGATGCTCTTTGGAGATGACTGGCTGAACCTCAATGGTAAGTTCCTTCTTGGCGCAGCTGTCTATGTCACGGGTAAGATGGCTCCCCGCTTCCAGTTTAGTGATCAGAAAGAACTGAAGGTGTCAAATGTGGAACTGTTGCAGTCTGTCAAAGAGAAAGCAATAGACCGTATCACTATTATGATGACCACGGATTTGCTGGACGATCAGATCGTTATGGATTTGGGAGAACTGATCAACTCCAACCCGGGGAGGACCAAACTGTATTTCCAGATGGCGGACAGTACGGGTAAGAATCATGTGCTGATGCGGAGCACGTCTAAGTTCGTGGATGTCAAGAGTGTCCTGGTGAACTTCATCGAGCAGACACCGGCACTGGACTATAAGATAAACTAGTATTCATGGCATGCTTTTTGCAGTAGATATTCTATACATTATTAATATTATATTAAAGCAATCAGACTATGGAAGTAACAATCACAGCTGAGAATTTTGAGAACCTGAAGAATGGCAATCAGCCATTAGTAGTTGATTTCTGGGCAACTTGGTGTGGTCCCTGCCGTATGGTAGGTCCTGTCATCTCCGAGTTGGCGGAGGAGTACGACGGCCGTATTACCGTTGGTAAGTGTGACGTAGAGGAGAATGAGGATCTTGCCTTGGAGTTTGGAGTCCGTAACATCCCGACAATCGTGTTTATCAAGGGTGGTCAGGTCGTTGATAAGATAGTCGGTGCTCAACCTAAAGCGAAGATCCAGGAGAAATTTGAGTCTCTGTTGTAAGAGAAAAGGCGAGGAACCCACCTCGCCTTTTTATTTTACCAAGATACCAACCGGCTCCCGTCTGCTTGTTCTTCTATAGTGACGCAAACAGCATCATCGGGTAGGATGTCTTCTATCAGCTCTGGCCATTCTATCAGACATAATGCTCCGCTATAGAAATACTCCTCATAGCCCATATCATAAACTTCCTCCAGTTTCTTGATACGATAGAAGTCAAAGTGGTAAATAGGCCCTCCTAAATCCTCCCTGTTGAGGGAGGACTTTTTATGATTGGAAATCCCATACTCATTGACGATGGAAAAGGTTGGACTGGTTATCACGTCCTCACTCCCCAGTTCTTCGCAGATAGCCTTCACAAAGGTCGTCTTCCCAGCTCCCATTTTACCATAGAAAGCGAAGACGCGTGCCTCTCCGATATGATTGATAAACTCGCGAGCAGCCTCTCGGATGGTGTCTAAACTGTTTATTCTGATTTCCATAGATTATCTGTTTTTTCCTTTTAGTGTGATGAATGGTATGATCATCTCCTCCATCGATATACCTCCGTGCTGGAAGGTATTCCGGTAGTAGGTGACGTAATAATTGTAATTGTTGGGATAGGCGAAGAACTTGTCACCCGTGGCAAAGACATAACTTGTAGAGATATTCGGAGAAGGCAGGAATGCCTTTTGAGGATCCTTGATGACGAAAAGGTCTTTGTCGTCATAGGAAAGATTCTTTCCGAGCTTGTAGCGCAGATTGGTATTGGTATTGCGGTCTCCGATAATCTTAACGGGAGAATTAGTACGGATAGAACCGTGATCTGTCGTGATAATGACCTGATAGTCGGTTTGTGCCAGTTGTCGCAACAGTTGTGACATGATGGAGTGACGGAACCACGACACGGTCAGTGATCGGTAGGCGGCTTCATCGTGTGCTAGTTCACGTACCATTTTGGACTCCGTACGGGCATGTGACAACATGTCGATAAAGTTGACGACCAGCACGTTGAGGTCGTTCTTCTCCAAAGAGGGAAACAGGTTCATATAGCGTTCCGCATCATCAGTGGTGTTGATCTTATGATAGGAGAATGTGTCGTGTCGTCTGTATCGGTCTATCTGTGTCTGGATAAGGGGTGCTTCATTGAGGTTCTTACCCTCTTCCTCATCCTCATCCACCCAGAGGTCAGGAAACATGCGCGCTATCTGGTCTGGCATCAGACCGGAGAAGATAGCGTTTCGTGCATATTGTGTTGCCGTAGGCAGGATACTGCAATAGAGTTGCTCGTCAATCTCAAAGTCTGAGAGTTCCGTTTCTATGGTCTTCCATTGGTCGTAACGGAAATTATCGAGGACGATGAAGAAGACTTTCTTTCCTGTGGAGAGGGTAGGGAATACTTTCAGTTTAAAGACATCGGGACTCATCATCATCTCCCGCTGTCCCAGCCAACTCATATAGTTCTTCTTCACAAACTTGGCAAAGCCGATGTTCGCCTCTTCTTTCTGCATCCGTAACATATCCGCCATAGCAGAGTCGGTGGCAGAGAGTTGCAGTTCCCAACGTACCAGTTGTCGATACATTTCCGTCCAATCGTCCCATGTCCTACAGTCCATCATCTGCATACTCATCTGTTGGAACTGCTGTTGGTATGCCGTCTGGGTCACCTCTGCCACTATTTCCCTTCTATGGATAAACTTCTTGAGTGTGAGTAATATCTGATTGGGATTGACAGGTTTGATGAGGTAGTCAGCGATATTCTGTCCTACTGCTTGGTTCATGATGTCCTCCTCTTCACTCTTGGTTACCATCACGATGGGAACGGTAGGTTGGATTTCCTTGATTCGTTGAAGGGTCTCCAATCCTGTTAAGCCCGGCATCATCTCATCGAGCAAGACCAAGTCAAAAGTGTGTTGGCGACATTCCTCAATAGCATCTGTTCCATTGGTGACAGTGACGACCTCATAGCCTTTCTTCTCCAAGAAAAGAAGGTGCGGACGGAGCAGCTCCATCTCGTCGTCAGCCCAAAGTAATAGTCCGTTTGTCATATGATATTTATTTAAGTGGTAATCTGTGCTTTATTGATGCGTGATCGGTATGACCGTATGGTGTTCTGGCTGATAGCCATTATGTGCTGCAGTTCTTCATCAGTCTTCCCTAAGTGTTCCATTAGTGCAAAGAATATGTACTTGGAAGATAAATGGCGGAAGTTTTGTTCCATGTGAGTGACAAAGGAGGTGTCCACAGTCCTGTAATACTCTATGCAGTCATCGAAGTCGTTGCGACTCCATCGTAGGGTGGTACCCCCTTGCTCAATCTCCTCGTAGCGTTCTTTCCCATTCTGTAACAAAGCTCCCTGTCTCGCTTGCAGCTCTGCTATTTTCTGATGCAGCCTCTCTACCTCTTTGCCATCTGTTTTACCTTCCTGTTCCAACACTTTCAGTCGGTTGCGGTATCCTTCCAGACGCTGTATGGTCTCAGCCAGTTTCTTCCTTCCTTTCGTGTTGCGATAGAAAAGGTAGGAGGCAGCAGCAATGGCTATCAGCAGGAGGACACAGACGGCTGAGACAATGACATAAAACAGATGTCTCTCTGTTTTCCGTTTCTGATCCTGTTCAAACTTTTCCTGTAGTCCCCGGATATCCTCGTCCTTCTCTTTCTGTGCGATACTGTCTCTCAGTTCTGCTATCCGCATCGCCGTCTCGCTTGCTTCTTTATAAGCTCCTTCCTCTCGTTGACTATTGTAAAGTGCCTGTAGGATTTCCTCCTTCAGGTACAGATTGTCCGTCTTCAATGCCTTACGCCACATCTCAAGCGCCTTCTCCCGCTCTCCTTTTTTATAATAAATGCGGGCAAGACTTCTGTAAGCAAATTCGTTAGGTTTGATTTCCACAGACTTGTTAAGATAATCTTCTGCTAGTTTTATGTCTGTATCTATAAGAATATTACCAATATTGACATAAAAATTAGGACGCAGATTCTCAGGGAGATTATTTATTAGAGGAATACATCTTTTAATATAATACGACGTAGAATCTTGGTTTCCTGTTGAATGATAACACATTAATATGTTTAAGAGAGAGAAAGCTATATTTGTCTGATTTCCTAGCATATAAGCAGATTTCAATGATTTTGCCCCATAATCTAATGCCAAATCTAATTCTTTAGCTTCATAGTTGATACGGGCAAGACTAAGGTATATCATATTAGCAAGAGGTGCTTCTTCTTTATCATTCCGTACTAAGAGTTCTGCTTCTTTAAGTATGGTAGATGCGCCTTTTAAATCGCCATTTCCTTCTAAGATGTGGGATTTATATCCATATGCTCTTGCCAGTTTCCCTTTGTTGTTATGCTTTTTGTAATATGTAATAGGTATATTTAATGGATCCACAGAATTAATTTCCTTTTGGAGTCTTATTTCCGTTCTCATTTTAAGGAGCCAATAATAGGCGAGGCATTCTTCGTCATCAATCATTTCTGGCTCTATTCTATCTAAAAGTTCTAATGCTTTTGTATCCCCATCTTGAAAGGCAATGCTGTCAATCTCAATTAATTGTTGTTTGAGGCTACTTTTATTACAGCCTAATATCAGTGATAATATACATATAAATATAAAGATTTGTTTCATTCTCTAGATGGTTTATTAAATGCAAAAGTACAATTTTGTTGCGAAAAATCCAATAATTTTTGTCTCTTTTTCTATTGCAAGCGTTGCAAAACCTTTTGTTGCAAATGCGTTGCAAATAGCGCAACAGCTTGTTTGCTAATGTGTTATGAATGAATTTTGTGTGCAACAAGCCCTTTGAAATGCAACGCTGAAAACTTTGAAAGTTATGTTAGCTTCTCTAATTTTGCATTTGGAAATCGATTCCAAAACTAATCTTTAATTTAAACAGTAAAGTAAAAATGAAAAAAGTAATGAGAAATTTGTTAGTGGACCTGACAGCAGGAATATTGATTACTGCCCAGGCATTTTATGATTTTGGTACACCGTGGTGTTATTTTTTCTGTGTATTCAGTCTGGTAATACTGCTGGGAGAGGGATATCAGTTGTATCGCCTGAAACATGGAATGAAGAGTCTCCTTGCAGATGATTCCCGTTCATCGGTTATAGATTGCATCGATATTGGTTTGGGAATTATCTTAGCCTATGATTTTTATGACTGGTTGGGTCTGTCGTCTTTCGCTTTCTGGTTGTTACTTGTACCATGTGTTGTTATTATCATCAATAGTATCTACAACTTGATGACTTCTAGTGGAGACAGCGACAATATAAAAGGTAACAAACGGCATCGTTTTCTGAGTATTATAAATGGATTAACTGACTTGTAAGGTATTATGAAAGAACGGATAGACTCATCATAATAAAATACTTTCAATAAAGTAGTTTAAATAAAGGGAATTTTTTTTAAAATTCTTATTTAAGGATCAATACATAACCCATAAATATTACCTTTGCAGCGCAATAATCATATTGTAGAGTTTAAATGAAATAAATGAAAAATATTGTCTTGTTAACATTGTTGTTCCTGTTTGCTTCTATGGGTTGTAAGGCTCAGAATGAGAATTGTGAATCTGGTGTTTGTGGCTCGGGAAGTCCTGGTTCATTAAGGTTGAATCTGGAACTAAACACTTTTGCGTCTTTCCGCCATAAGGGGATGACGATGCATGGCTATAACTTCGACGTAGGTATCAGCCTCTATAAGAACCTCTATGCTTTGGGAAGCATCGAACTGGTAAGCCATCATTTGCGAAACGATGACGGCAAGACCTATTTCAATAGTACAGGTATATCTGGCGGATTGGTCTATAACATCATTGACAAGACAAATACCACGATTCCTTTAAAAGTAAAAATGGGAGGAACTTTGGGTAATCCGGACTGGAAATACACATTCTATGACCTCTCTCTTGCCCTTAACCAAAGACTTGGCAAATCGAATTTTGCAGGTGTTGTCGGAGTAGGCTACAGATATGAGCACTCACGAATTGAAACAATGTCAAGTCACGGGTTTGTCTATGTTTTTTTCGGAATTAAGATATAACCCTTGTAAGGGCAAATATTCTGAGCATGATAGCATACCATCTGTATACTCTTCATCCATATTCTGTCTGAAGAAGGCGGCACCTTCCGACTTTTTCCCAGCATGGGAATCTATCATTCCCACTGGATGTGGCTCAAATGCCCTTGTACAAATGGATTGAGAATAGTTGGAGGTTGACTCAACCTCCAACTATTCTCTCACTAACCTCCAACTAACCCCTCCCTACATGAAATTTTTAAAACCCTTGTCACCGTTGCCGCCTTGCAAAACTGTTTAATAATCAGGTGATTACAGGTGACAAGGACGAAAAATCGTTGCCGCTAAATGCCGTTCCCTTTTGACGCCACTATCTCCTATGAAAGTAAATTTTAGTGAATTTACTCACCAAATTCAGTGAATTTACTGAGACAGGAGGCATCGGAATAAAAAGCTAATCCCCTGTGTCTATCTCGCAGGATGAATGTTGAACTTTTCGCCCATTGTTTGGAGTTGTAAACATAGAAAACGTTAATCGTAAAGCCCCCTATTCTGTTGTTCAAATAGAAGGATTTCCCCATTTGTACTATTTCCATACAGACTATGGAGTAGACTATGAGATAAGTATCAAGGCTAGTGATACTAAAAGAAAAAGAGATGAATAAAATAGCCATCCATCTGTATTCACCTTACTCCCACGGAGGTGCCACCTTCCTGTTTGTTCCATAGGGTGGAACACTTTGTTCCATGGGGTGGAATAACTTGTTCCATAGGGTGGAACAAGTTATCCCCTTAGTTCGGATAAAAGATCCCTATGCCTGGGATGGTTGATCCCAATGCTTGGAATAATCGATCGGAGTGCCTTCTCTCTCCCAAAAACAATCATCAGTATGGGGGTACAACCACGTTTTTTACTCCATTTTAGGGGCAAAAACGGTATTTAGCGGCAACTAGCGGCAACGATTTTTCGTCCTTGTCACCTGCAATCGCCTGACAATCAAATACTTTTGCAAGGCGGCAACGGTGACAAGGGTTTGAAAAATTACGTGTAGGGAGTACGACGGGTAAATCTTCCCCTATTATGGTGTACTTTTTCCCTAAAAACTATCGGAAGAAGTCGTCAGGGAAGTCGACAGGCTCTACGTTCTGTGGAGGTGCGTCTGAATTGAAGAGGTCGTCATCGTCATTCTGTTGTTGCTGAGGCGGTGCGTCCTCTTCGTCAGGTTCCTCCACAATGGTGTCAGGTTGTAGGAGCAGTTGTTGCTTGGTGACCTCCACGGGAGCCAGTTCTTCATGGAAGAAGATGTCGTAGTCGTCGTAACTGAAGACCGTACCCAGCAACGGCAGGTTCTGGTCGCTGATGATAATTTGCCTACATCCGGCAAGCCGTTGCTTCATCTGTAAGTTAGCCGTGAGTTGGTGGGCATACTGCAGTGCCTCGTCATAGCTGCGGAAACCGCTTACCATCATACGGCTGATAGGTCCGTCGGTATCGATATTGATATCGAAGTTACGGACGAGGTAACTGGTGAAGTTGTATTTCGCAATATCATACAACAGCTGGTTCTGGTTGACACTGTCGGGTGAGTAGGCGAGGATAAAGGTATAGCGGGTGTCACGCTGAGTACTGAGCGTATCAATTGCAGAGGTGTCGTTAGGATTCTCCAGGTTCTGACGCTGTCGCCAGATATCCGCGGCTGTCATCCTGTTGCCTTGTAGCCTCCTTCCTTGTTGTACACCCTTCACGATCTGTCCTGCCATCTCGCTGACCTCACTCTGTGGATATTGCTCTACGATCTGGCGCATACGTGCCACACAGCTGTCCGCATGGTTGTTGTTGAGCAGGCTCAGTCCTTCAATAAACAGGAACTTGGCGCGGTTCTCTCCGTTAGGGAATCGTTCTGCCGACAGCCTCACATTCGTCTCCACCTCTTTATATCGTTCCTCGCGGAAGGCATTATAAGTGGCAGCATAGAGTGAGTCCTCGATATGTTGTCCGAAACGTTGGTTCTCCGCATAATAAGGATCGGAGAGCAGGATAGTCCATTGGCTTTCCGCATGTCGCTGTTTCATCTGTTCGAGTGCCATATCCGCCTCCGCCCATCTTCCTTGACGGGCATAGATAAGGTAGAGATGGTACCATGCCTCGTCGTTATGCTCGTAATCAGGATATTGGTTGACGAGTCGGTAGAGCATCTTGTGACTGAGAGTCAGGTTGTCGAGTTTGTCTTTGAGGATGATACCTGCCTTTAGCAATGATTCCATGATGATGGCATCGCTGGCGGCTTTCTGTTCCTCTGTGAATGGTATTTGTGCCAGGTAGTACTCACGGGTATGAGGGTCAGAAGAGATACTGTCGGGGGTGGTGGCGAGAGAGTCAGAGATCTCTGGACTCTCCACATTCTCCAGACTATCCGGAACCTCGGGATTCTCTGTATCTCCTGCGTCTAGCTTGAGAACGGTGAGGTTGGAGCGCTGCCAGTTATCGGCATTGGGGCGCTTTCCCCATTGCTGCTCGAAGCGTTGCTTTCCCTGACCTACAACCTGAGGGTTATAGAAATACCAGAGATTGCTCTGTGGGGTAGTCGGAGTGACGGGGCGGTTAGTGTTTTGTGGTTGAGGCATGTTATCTCCCCCGTTCTGTATCTGTTGCTGTTCCGCCTCCAATTCCTGTTGCCTGCGCTTCTCCTCTTTTTCTTTCTTAATAAGAGCCTCTATGACACGGTCAATGGCTTTGTTACGTTCTGCCTCGGGCATGTTCGCTAATACCTGGAGGGAGTCCTGTAGATGAATGGCATCTGTATAGGGTACCAGTTCGTCAAGCACCTTCGACCGTTGTGCCAGCTCTTTATAACCCGGGCGGTCTTGGTCTAGAAGACCGATAGCTTCCCCATAGCACCTCCGTGCGTCACTGTATTTCTCTTGTTGCCAGTAAAGGTTTCCTAATTGCCACAGCAGCACACCTTTCTCCGTACCACTTCGTGTCGCCTCTTTGTTACCTTTCTCATAGGCGGCAATGGCTTGGAGGGTATCATGTTGTGCCAAATAGACATTACCAATGGCATAGTATACTTGGTCGAGATAGTCTTTGTTGTTGTCTGAGGCAGCCATGCGGCGTAGTTTCTTAATGGTGTTCTTGGCATCTGTTGCTGCCATCACCTCACTCTGGGCGATACGTGCATTGAACTCCAGTTCATAGGGTGGACTGAGACGGATGACATGACGGTAGGCATCGTATGCCTCCTGACGGTGTCCTTGCAACGACTCTATCTGTCCCATCAGGAACCACATACGGGCACGCTGTTTCCTGCGTCGTTCATGTTTGATGGCTTTGCGGAGGAAAGTGACTGCTTCCGGCCAGTGTTCACTGCGGATATGGTAGTCGGCAAGGGTATAGTCCCAGTCTGCCGCAGCCCGACTGGGGATGGAGTCACGACGTTGTTTGGTAATCAGGTCCTCTGCCTCATAGAGCCAGTCCATCTCCGCATAGCATTTCGCCTGCCACGCTCTGGCACGTGCCAGGATGACAGGCTGTGTCTGATACAGTCGTGCCATATAGCCGAAGGTAGCAGATGCCTCCTCAAACTCGCCTTTTTGGAACTGTGACTTGCCCAGCAACAGCCAGGCACGCCAGAGGAAGGGGTTGTATTCCCGGCGGTTCAGCCACTCAATGTCTTTCTGGGTCTTCCTTCGTGACTTTTTCCATACGGGACGTGCCTTGATAGTATGTCGGCGGATGGCTTTTTCTGACTTCTCGATGGCACGGTCAAACTGTCCACTGCCAAGTGCCTTGCTGTTTTTGTTGGCAACCGTATAAAGTGGAATCAACTGTGTATGATCGTCTTTGTTACCGTTCTCCTTCTCCAGACTGCCCTCGATGAATGCTTGAGAACCATTAAAGTAGGTGTTATAGCGGGCATTGAATGAATGCCACCATCGGGTACTTGCTGTGTTTTTCTTAGTAGAGCAGCTGGTCATGAGGAAGGAGGAGAGAGGTAAGAGGAGAGAGAGCACCAATATCACACCTAAGACACTGTGGCGGCTTTCGTTACATTCTCCTTTCTCTTCTTTCCTCTCACCTTTTTTCACAAGGTCGGCGAGCTTGCACTCTGCCCTGCTGCTGCATGAACTGCAGTCGCCTTCACTCTTAATGACAGGCTCATCCTTGTCACCCCATGAGAGAAGGGCGGCAAACACACCGAGTGCTATAATGGAACCTATGATGATGAGGGCAAACGTCATAAAAATGCTTTACTCTGAACTCTCTACTTTAAACTGTGCATCGCGCAGGTCTTCCCAGTAGTTGGGATAGGACTTGCTGACCACTTGTGGATGATTGATGAGAATGTTCCCAATCCTACAGGCACAGGGGGCAAAAGCCAGAGCCATACGGTGGTCCTCATAGGTGTCGATGCCTTTCTGCAGGTCAGGCTCACAACGCTCTCCGTCCCATATAAGCTCACTGTCATTGACATCCTTGATGACATACCCTAGTTTGCGCATCTCTTTCTTAAGTGCCTCAATACGATCGGTCTCCTTGATTTTAAGAGTTGAAAGTCCACGGAAGTGGAAGGGCACATTCAGCAATGCACAGGTTACGACAAATGTCTGGGTAAGGTCAGGAGCATTGACGAAATCATATTCCAATCGGGGTACGCGGTGTCCTGACTGCCGGAGGGTGATAGTGGTAGGCACCCCTTGTTGCTTGGTCTTGAATAGTGTCTTCACTCCCAACAGGCTGAAGATATAACGCAGGGAAGAGTCACCTTGTTTAGACCCGTCCATCAGGCCTTCCAGACGAACTGTGGATTCTTTGTCTTTCGATAGAGCCATCATCTCGTACCAGTAGGAAGCGCCGCTCCAGTCGTTCTCGATATAGTAAGGACGCTCCTGATAGGGCTTCGGATGTACCTCGATGGTTTCAAAATCACTCCATTCCGCATCAGCCCCGTATTCCCGCATCGTCCATAATGTCAGGTCGATGTAGGGACGTGAGATGATGTCGCCTATGAGACGTAGTGTTAGTCCTTTGTCAAGGACGGGACCAATCATCAGTAAAGCGGAGATATATTGTGAGCTGATATGACCAGGGACCTCTAGGAGACCACCTTCCAGTCGCTTACCACGAATGCGGAGTGGGGGGAACCCTTTTTCACCTACATACTCGATATCGGCACCAAGGAAACGCAACGCATCTACCAAGATACCAATTGGACGATGCTTCATCCGCTCTGTACCAGTCAGTATATGTTCCTCTCCATCTCTTACAGCGAGATAGGCGGTCATGAAACGCATGGCTGTGCCCGCGGCTTTGATGTTGATTTCATAAGGATTGTCCTTCAAAGCTGTCACAATCACTTCGGTGTCGTCACAGTTGGAAAGGTTATCTGGCAGGATGCTGCCTCCCGACAGAGCATGGATAATCAATGCTCTATTGGAGATACTCTTTGATGCAGGTAGTTTAGCGGTGTGCTGGAGATGGCTGGGTGCCGTAATTGAATATTGTGTCATTCTTGCGTACCTATTTTATAATCATTATATTTAACGACACAAAGGTACTTCAAATTGCCTGAATAAGTAAAAAAAGTCAGTTAAAAATTTGCAAATACAGAAATAAAGCAGTACCTTTGCACACGATTTCGAAAGAGATCACTTCAAAAGGATCGGGATTTAGCGCAGTTGGTAGCGCACACGTCTGGGGGGCGCGAGGTCGCTGGTTCGAGTCCAGTAATCCCGACAGAGGAAAGAAGCAGATAGTCATCAAAGACTTGAAGCTTCTTTTTCTGTTTCAAGGAAACGAATTAATGCGCTTTCTTTTCGTTTAATCGAAAATTTGCACTATCTTTGCACTTATGATTGACAGGGCGACTATAGAAAAGATCATGGATGCTACCAATATCGTGGATGTGGTAGGTGAATTTGTTAACCTTCGCAAAGCGGGTGTTAACTATAAGGGACTATGTCCTTTCCATGATGATAAGACACCGTCGTTTATGGTATCGCCATCAAAACAGATCTGTCATTGTTTTGCTTGTGGTGAGGGCGGTAATGCTGTCAATTTCCTTATGAAGCACGAACAGATCACCTATCCGGAGGCATTGCGCTGGTTGGCGAAGAAATATAATATCGAGATAGAGGAACGTGAGCTTTCCGATGAGGAAAAGAAAGAGCAAAGCGATCGTGAGTCGATGTTTATCGTCAACGAGTGGGCTTGTCAGTATTTCCACGATATCTTGAATAATGACGTGGACGGACAGGCAATCGGTAAACAATATTTCCGTAGTCGTGGCATCCGTGATGATATCATTACGAAATTCCAGTTGGGCTTTGCCCTCACCAAGCGTGACGCCCTTGTGAACGAGGCGCACCGGAAAGGGTATCAGGATGAGTTTCTGGTTAAGACAGGCTTGTGTATTGAGAACGAACGGGGCATTTACGACCGCTTTGCGGGTCGTGCCATCTTCCCATGGCTGAATGTCAGTGGTAAGGTGGTTGCGTTTGGAGGTCGTAAACTCGATGCTGCCACGAAGGGTGTACAACAGAAATACGTTAATTCCCCTGACTCAGAAATCTACCACAAGGAGCGTGAACTCTATGGTATCTATCAGGCAAAAAAGGCAATTGTAAAAGAAGAGCGAGTCTATATGGTGGAAGGTTATACTGATGTGATTGCCATGCACCAGTGTGGACTGGAGAATGTGGTGGCGAATTCAGGTACGGCACTTTCTGTGTATCAGATACGCTTGCTGCGTCGATTTACCCAAAATATTACGTTGCTTTACGATGGTGATGAGGCAGGTATCCATGCTGCTATGCGTGGAACAGATATGTTATTGCAGGAGGGTATGAAGGTGATGGTATTGCTGTTGCCAGACGGTGACGATCCCGACTCCTTCTCCCGTAAGCATACAGCAGCAGAATTCAGAGCGTATATTGAGGAGCATCAGACAGATTTTATCCAATTTAAAACCGATCTGTTGCTAAATGGTGTCAAAGATCCCATCAAACGCGCAGAGGCTATCAATAGTATCGTACGCTCTGTGAGTGTCATCCCAGATCCTGTGGAGCGTCAGTTGTTCCTCAAAGATACTTCTCAGCGACTGAACATGGATGAGAAGACATTGATCTCACAGGCAAACAAGTATATCGCCGGTGATAAGGAGGAGAAGCAGAAAGAGGCAGCACGTCAGGGATGGCAGCAGGAAACTACTCTGGTAACGCAGGAGCCGATAGGTCTTCATACTCCTCAGGAACAGTCGACGGAAGTGGAGCGTCTGCTCATCCAGCAGGTCATCCGACATGGTGAGATCGTTATTATTGACGAAGACACACAGGAGGATGGACATCTGAAAATGAATGTTGCTCAGTTTGTCGCTTATGATCTTGGCAACGACGGTCTTTCTTTTGGTAATGACCTCTATAACCGTATTCTGCAGGAGGCGGTGGAGCATTCTGAGGATGAAGGGTTCAAGGCGGAGACTTATTTCACCCAGCATCCTGATGTGGAGGTCAGTCAGGTCGCTCATCGTCTTGCCGTGGATAATTACCAACTAGGACGCAACTTCCAGAAAGAGCCCACAGCGAAAGAACTACGTCAGTTAGTGGAGCACCTGGATCTCGACTTTAGGTATAATATCGTGACGAGTCGTCAAAAGGAGATCATGCGTGACATGAAGACAGAGAAGGATATGGCTCGCGTAAAGGAGCTCATGAGTGAGTATCAGTCCCTGTCAGAGCTATGTCAGATGATTGGAAAAATGTTAGGACGTTAAGGAAAATGTGATGCATTCATTATTATATATCATAGGGATGACTCTCATGTGGATCGTTGTCGCCATGGCAGTGGTTCATGTGGTGATGGATAATCGTCAGCCAGCCAAGACGATGGCATGGGCTCTGGTGATTATTTTCATTCCTGTGGTGGGACTGGTGTTCTATCTTTTTTTCGGCATGAACCACCGAAAAGAGCGGATGATCAGCCAAATGTCTGTCGACCAGTTGACGAAACGCTCGATGTTGGGGTTTGTAGAACAACAAAATCTGAGAGTACCAGAGCACCACAAACAACTGGTCGATCTCTTTGTCAATCAATCGTTTTCTCTGCCTTTTAAGGATAATCAGATAGATATCATGACAGACGGCTATGCCTTCTTCCCGGAATTACTGAAAGATATCTCAAGGGCAAGGCATCATATCCATATAGACATGTATATCTTTGAAGACGATGCCTTGGGAAATCTAGTGGCTGATGCACTGATTGACAAGGTGAAAGAAGGGGTGCAGGTGCGTGTTATCTATGATGATGTGGGCTGCTGGAATGTCAGGCATCAATTCTTTGAAAAGATGCGGGAGGAGGGTATTGAGGTCGCTGCCTATCTGCCTGTACGCTTCCCTTCGTTTACGAGTAAGGTAAACTATCGCAACCACCGTAAAATTATCATTATAGATGGTGAGACGGGATATATCGGAGGTATGAATATTGCCTTGCGTTATGTGTCTTCCTCTTGGCGTGACACGATGTTGCGCATCACAGGCGGAGCTGTCTACGGGCTCCAGCGTGCCTTCCTCATCGACTGGTATTTTGTGGATCGTACGCTGATTACCAACCGTGTCTATTATCCTCCACTCTCTGCCTTCCGTTCTCCGCTTTCCGTTAATAACTGTCTTGCACAGATTGTGACGAGTGGTCCCACAACTCCTTATCCGGAAATTATGCAGGGTTTTGTTCGTATCATACTGGCGGCACACCGCTATGTCTATATAGAGACGCCCTATTTTCTTCCCAACGAGCCTGTATTGTTTGCCATCAAGACCGCAGCGCAGGCTGGCGTTGATGTGCGCATTTTGTGTCCTCGTCGATCTGATGCCCGCTTTGTTGAATGGGCTTCCCGGTCATATCTCCGTGAGGCTTTCGAAGCCAGGGTAAAGGTATATCTTTATCAAACAGGTTTCCTGCATTCCAAGATGATGGTCTGTGACGATTCGGTCGTCACCTGTGGTTCTACGAATGTCGATTCCCGCTCTTTCGAGAATAACTTCGAGGCAAATGCTTTTATCTACGATGAAGGAGTGGCGATAAGGTTGCGTAATGTGTTCTTGCGTGATCAGGAGAATGCTGTCCTGTTGAGTGATTTGCCTCAAAGGATACATCCGTCATTCAAGAAACGTTTGTGGGAAAGCCTTATTCGTCTGCTGTCTCCTTTACTCTGAATAACGTGAAATTCACACTACCATAGGAGCGGTGCTCCACAAAATGAGGGTGCTGTGAGAAGTCGTGGCCTTTGCCATGCTCAAAGACGAAGACACCATTGTCTTTCAATAGTTTTTTTTCAAAGATAAGGTCTGGAATCTCCGGCAAATCCTTTAAGGCATAAGGAGGGTCTGCAAAGATAAAGTCGAACTGTTGCTTACATGACTTTACAAAGCGGAACACATCCCCGCGGATGGGAATACAATTGACTGTTGAGAGTTTTTTCAGGCATTCCTGTATGAAGCGATGATGGTCACGGTCCAGTTCCACACTAATGACTTGACTGCATCCTCTTGACAATAGTTCCAGCGTAATGCTGCCCGTACCCGAAAACAAATCAAGTGCTGTGGCATTCTCAAAGTCGATATAACCATTGAGCACGTTGAAGATATTCTCCTTGGCAAAGTCTGTGGTAGGACGTGCCTTGAAGGAACGGGGTATCTCGAAATGACGTCCTTTGTATTTTCCTGTAATAATTCTCATCGTCCTTTCACGAAAAGGGTCATAAGGTCGTAAGGCATTCCTTCAATCTGTGTGACGGCAGAGCGGTTAAAATCGCCTGCGGGATTGATGGTATATACCCGCTTGATATATTTCTGTAACTCTTCCATCAACCATTCACAATCAGGGATGTCACCAACGATGTGCATCTCGTCGCGGTCGGCTTGCAAACCAGTCTGCTTCCAGGTGTAAAGAAGGTAATACAGCTCATCATGACCATCATGAGTCTCAAAGGTGTTACAGAACTTAAAACGGTTCTGCCCAAAGGTGAACACCTCCATGCGTCGGTCATGGAAATACGCATATAGTTTCTCTCTTACTCCCATATAACTGCGTTGGTGGAGATAACGCCACACAGGGGCGGTGGCGGCAATGAAGGTGGGCGTGGCGAAATGATCGTCCAGTACGAGTTTCAAATCCCTGTTTACGCTGAATACCGCCACACAGTTGAGATCTGGTAGTACCGTATTGACAATCTCATCCTGTTCATGTCCTTGAAAGGTATGCAGATAAAGGCTTCGCTGTTCTTCCTCATGAAACAGCTCGATAGGAACCATGAGTGATGGGGTGTCAATCATAATCAGTACACGGAAGTATGTATCCTGTAATAATTCTTGTGTACGGAAAGCCTCTCGCAGATTGGCAGCAATGGAGATTCCTGTGTTCAGGATATAAGGTTTAAAAGTGATTTGTCCATTCACCTCGTTGCTAATGGTGGCAAAGGAAAGGCTGTTACGACTGATACGGATAACGAGTCGCTGTCTATGGGGAATGTTGGTATTCTGCATATCTGCCTGTATTTAGTGTTGCACGATACTCAGCACACAGAGTATGGCAAGTATGCCGGCTACTATGGCAAGTATCATGTTGGTGATGCGGTTGGGAATCTTCATATCGGCTACAAAGGTAATAAAAAGTTTAGAGTTTAGTGTTTAGAGTTTAGAGTTTTTTGTAACTTTGCATGCAAATAATGATAAACGACGAACTGAAATATCGTATCCACTCAGCATTTGAACATATACCGACGGCAGAGCAGGAGCATGCCATCGATGTATTCTCCCTGTTTATGACAGACCGTCATGAACAGGCGGTGATGATTCTGAGAGGATCCGCAGGTACAGGAAAGACGACACTGGCTGCGGCTGTTGTCAAGGCGATGGGCTCGTTAAAGCAGAAAATGGTACTGATGGCACCTACTGGACGTGCTGCCAAAGTGTTCTCGCTCTATGCAGGATATCCTGCTTATACTATCCATCGGCGTATCTATCGGCAGAAATCATTGGAGGGCGGTTTCGACCTGAACTATAACTCTGCTCAAGACACCTTATATATTATTGATGAGGCTTCGATGATCGCAAATGCTTCCAACTATGGAGATACCCCGTTTGCCAACGGTCAGTTGCTGGATGACCTCATACAGTTTGTGTATAACGGTCGTAACTGTCGTATGTTGCTTATTGGTGACCGTGCCCAGTTGCCTCCTGTAGGCGAGGAGGAGAGCCCCGCTCTGATGTCTGAAGTGCTGTGTAGTTACGGACTACATGTCCATGAATGTGACCTTAATGAAGTGCTACGTCAGAGTCAGGAATCAGGAATCCTCTTCAATGCCACTAGAATCAGGGAGAGGGGTATGGTCTTGCCTCAAATCCGCTTGGCAGGTTTCGAGGATATCACGGTAGTGCCAGGAGATGAACTGATAGAGTCATTGTCAAGTAGCTTTTCAAAAGTGGGGGTTGACGAGACTATCGTTGTCACCCGCAGTAACAAAAGGGCGAACATTTATAACCAGGGCATTCGTAACATGGTACTTGGCAGAGAGGAGGAGATAACCACAGGTGACCAACTGATGATTGTGAAGAACAATTATTATTGGGCGACAGCCTGCTCTCAACCTTCAACTCCCAACCCTCAACTTTCCTTTATTGCCAATGGTGATCATGCGGTGGTACGGAAAGTACGTAATGTCCATGAACAATATGGCTTCCATTTCGCAGAGGTCATCATGTCCTTTCCTGACTATGACGACTATGAGATAACGGCACTGGTTATCCTTGACACATTGACCTCAGAAGCTCCTGCTCTGACTCGTGACCAACAGGAACAACTTTATCTCAAAGTGATGGAGGATTATGCGGATATCCCCCTGAAGCGTGACCGTCTGAAGAAACTCAAAGAAGACAAATACTATAATGCCTTGCAAGTGAAATTCGCTTATGCCGCCACTTGTCATAAGGCACAGGGCGGACAATGGACACACGTGTATATCGACCAGGGATATATGACGGATGATATGCTAACTACCGACTATATCCACTGGCTCTATACAGCTTTCACACGTGCTACAGAACACCTGTACCTCGTCAATTGGCCGAAGGCACAGACCTTACCTGCTATATAATGAATAAATTAGTTCTTGCATCTTTGGCTCTGCCGAAGATCTTCTCATACGAGAAAACTCAAAATTCTTTTGGTTTTCTGTTTACTTCTTTGTATCTTTGCAGGAGTATTAACTTTTTAAATTATAGATGACTATGAGTACAAGTAATGTGAGACCGGCTGATATGGAGCGAATAACGACTCCCGCTTTAGCCCAGAAATACATTGAGGAGCAAGTTAAGGAGCTGAGGGCTCAGATTGGTGACAAGAAAGTGTTGCTGGCACTCTCTGGTGGTGTCGATTCATCGGTGGTGGCAGCATTGTTGATCAAGGCTGTCGGCAAACAACTGGTGTCTGTTCATGTGAATCACGGTCTGCTGCGTAAGGGTGAGCCAGAACAGGTGGTTCGTGTGTTCCGTGATGAGTTGAATGCCAACTTGGTGTATGTGGATGCTACAGACCGCTTTTTAGACAAACTTGCCGGTGTGGCAGATCCAGAGCAGAAGCGCAAGATCATCGGTGCAGAGTTTATCCGTGTTTTTGAGGAGGAAGCGCGCAAATTGGAAGGCATTAGCTTCTTGGCTCAGGGTACCATTTATCCCGATATCGTAGAGTCGGGTCCCGTGAAGTCTCATCATAATGTGGGTGGTCTTCCTGAGGACATGCAGTTTGAATTGGTGGAGCCCATCAAGTTACTCTTTAAGGACGAGGTACGTGTAGTAGGTAAGGAACTCGGACTGCCCGATAACATGGTTTACCGTCAGCCATTCCCGGGTCCTGGCTTGGGTGTCCGTTGCACAGGTGCCATCACCCGTGACCGTTTGGAGGCATTGCGTGAGAGTGATGCTATCCTGCGTGATGAGTTTGCCAAGAACGGACTTGAGGGTAAGGTATGGCAGTACTTTACGGTGGTTCCAGACTATAAGTCGACGGGTGTGAAAGATAACAAACGCAGCTGGGACTGGCCTGTCATCATCCGTGCCGTGAATACACGTGATGCCATGACTGCTACAATCGAGGAGATTCCTTATTCGTTGCTGCATCATATCACACAGCGTATTATTACGGAGGTTCCTGGAGTCAATAGAGTCCTGTATGACCTGACTCCGAAACCCACAGGTACGATAGAATGGGAGTAACCATTAGCCGTTAGCATGATTGCATTATATATTGTAATCGGTATCGTTGTTGGTGCAGTCGTCCTCTATCTGGTGATGAACCAGAAGGTAGGACGACTGCATGTTGAACTCGCCAAGAAGGAGACCGAGATGCAGATGCTCTCTCAGCAGCGTACAGAGGAACTTCGACAGAGTGAGGAACGCTTCTCCGAGCAGATGCGCAGTCAGCGAGAACTGGCGGCAGACCAGTTGCGTGCCCAGCGAGAGCAGTCCACAGAGCAGTTGAGGGCTGCCCGTGAACAATTTGACGAGCAACTGAAGACTACCAAGGAACAATTACGTGTGATGGCGCAGCAGTTGATGGACGCTCAAGCACAGCGGTTGAAGGAGGAGAACAAGGAGAATATGGGTACTATCACCCAGCCGCTGAAAGACGCTATTAGTGAGATGCGCAAGGCTATTAATGAAAACACAAAGGACCATACGGAACAGTCGGCATCCTTAAAGGAGCAGTTGCGTATGATGATGGAGTCGAATCGTGAGATTGGTGAGAAGGCAGAGTCACTGGCTAATGTGTTGCGTCGTGACAATAAGGTCAGTGGCAATATGGGAGAGATTATCCTGGGTGACCTTCTTGCCTCACAGGGGCTGACAGAGGGTATCCATTACGAAGTGCAGGCTCGTTTGCGTGATGAGCAGGGCAGACCTCTGAAGAATGATGATACGGGTAAGGAGATGCAGCCTGATGTCATCCTGCATTATCCGCAAGGACAGGATGCCGTCATCGACTCGAAGGTGTCCCTCGTCGCTTACCAGCGGTACGTCAATGCGGAGGATCCTGAGGAAAAAGAGCGTGCCTTGCAGGATCATATCAAATCTATCCGCTCCCATGTCACAGAGTTGGCACGTAAGGACTATTCCAAATATATCAAGGCACCCCGTGAAGCCGTTGATTTCGTCATTATGTTCGTACCTTTTGAGAGCTCCCTACAACTAGCCCTTGCCAACGATCCCACGTTATGGCGTGAGGCTTTCGAACGGAAAGTCTTTATCACAGGGGAACAAAACCTGTTAGGTATCCTCCACATGATCCATATTGCCTGGGTGCAGAATCAACAGGCGGAGAATCAGGAGAAGGTGTTTGGCATTGCAGAGTCCTTGTTGGACCGTTTGGGTGATTTCATTCAGCGTTATAATAAAATCGGGGAGCAACTTGACCAGGCACACAGGGCTTATGAGGCAGCAGGCAATAAATTGTTCACAGGTCGTCAGAGTGTGGTACAGAAAGGACGTGAACTCGTTGACCTCGGTGCCAAGGAGAACCCTAACCGTCGTATTCCCAAAGCAGAGAATGATTTACTTAAATGACGATATCGCCGGCTTCGATTTCGAGGCAGCACTGCCCTTGTTGTCTGACCAACGGAGGGAACAGGCGTTGAAGTTTAAACATGAACTGGGACGTAAGACCTGTGCGGCAGCTTATTTGCTGTTGTGCGAAGGACTGCGCAAGGAATACGGTATCTATGAGAAGCCCGTTTTCGAATATGGGGAGCATGGCAAACCCTTTATCCTAGGATACCCGGATATCCATTTCAACCTCAGTCATTGTAGGGAAGCGGCTATCTGTGTTATCAGCGACCGTCCTGTAGGATGTGATATCGAGAGCATCCGTGAATATAAAGAGTCGCTAGCGCATTATACAATGAATGACACTGAACTTACCCAGATTAAGCAATCCAACAATCCCGCCCAAGAGTTTATCCGTTTTTGGACGATGAAGGAAGCCGTTCTTAAACTTTCTGGCGATGGTATACGCAATGACATGAAAACGGTGCTGACAGGTAGTGAACAGATAGAAACAATAGTCAATAAAGAAAAAAAATACGTCTATTCGGTGGTGTTTGAATAAAAATGATTACCTTTGAGGCGAAAAAAAAAGAAATCTAAAACAAAAACAATAACAATTATGAGATTAGACGGAAGACGAGAAAGCTCGAATGTAGAAGACCGCCGTGGCATGAGTGGCGGAGCGAAAGCCGGTCTGGGTATCGGTGGTATTATCATGGTAGCCCTTTTTGCATGGCTCTCTGGCGGTGACCCGGTGGCTGCTGTCATGCAGGAGGTTCAGCAGAATAATTTCGGAGGTAATACCGAGGTTACTGAGGGACAACCTGAGTTTACCGAAGAGGAACAGGCTCTTGCCAAGTTCTCCACACAGATCCTTGCCGGTACAGAAGATGTATGGACGGAGATCTTCCGTCAGAACGGAGCACAGTATCAGGTACCTAAGATGGTGCTTTATACAGGTGGTGTCTCTACGGCATGCGGACAAGGCTCCGCCCAGATGGGGCCGTTCTACTGCTCCGGTGACCAGAAATTGTATATCGACCTGTCGTTCTTCACCACGATGAAACGACAGCTGGGGGCAGACGGTGACTTTGCCTATGCCTATGTGATAGCCCATGAGGTGGGACATCATGTGGAGTATCTTACCGGCACGCTTGCCAAGGTACATGAGCAGATGGCAAGACTCCCAGAGGCGGAAGCTAACAAACTCAGTGTGCGTCTGGAACTGCTTGCAGACTTCTATGCTGGAGTTTGGGCACATCATGACAATAAACGTTTCGGTTCTCTGGAGGATGGTGATATCGAGGAGGCTATCCGTTGCGCACAGGTCATCGGTGATGACTATTTGCAGAAGAAGGCACGTGGCTATGCCGTTCCTGAGTCGTTCAACCACGGTACCTCGAAACAGCGTATGAAATGGTTCAAACTCGGACTCGAGACTGGTGATATCTCCAAGGGTAATACTTTCCAGTGTTCTGACGCAGAACTTTAATCAAAGAGAGGTTTGAAATATAAAGTAAGCCCTGCCAAGCATGATGCCTGGCAGGGTTTTACTTTGTTCGGCAGGCTCCGACGCAGGAGGTCGTTCCTAATGCCGTCAGCAGGGCTGTGGCGAAGTACTTACCGCAAGCGGAGGAGCGAGGGTTGGTGTTCTGGATTTTGATGAATTTCTGACTCATGGTTTAAATTTTTAAAAGGTTATTACTAAGATTGATTGTGTTGATTCAGATCTGCAGCTCATCCTCATTGTCAAGTGCAAAGGTACAACATTCCCATTGCGGTCTACGAATTTTCAGGTTGTCTTTTTTTAATTTTTGAAAGTGGTCACGAAGGTCATGAAGGTCATTTGTCATTAAGGATTTCGGATTTTTACTAAATTACCTATAATAATAATATATATTATAATATATATTATTATTAACCAAAAACCACCATTTTCAAAACTCTTAATGACAAATGACCTTCGTGACCTTCGTGACCCACACCCTGTAACCCTTAACCCAACCCATAACCCTGAACCCTTGAACCTTTAACCCTTCTCCCTTCTCTAGTATCTGTTAAGATGTATTCCAGTATCTGTTATAGGGGTATAACAGCCCTTAGTATCAGGCATACTAGCCTTTAGTACAAGTGATGGCAGATACTGGAGTGGGGGATAGAAGACATCGGAATCAATAACCCAACTGTACTACCCTAGAAAAAGTTGAATGGATTTTACCTTAACCCTGCCATAGGTTGAAAGCTTGTTTGATACCTTAATCCTTAACCCTGGCAAAAGTTGAATCATTCTCTCTAAACCCTTGTTTTTGTT
>Ga0326512_10000101_pt1 | contig 68578 bp, 53 predicted proteins | sample 1_2617_0518_D_FD_203652 | JGI IMG/M metagenome (GOLD analysis project Ga0326512, IMG submission 203652) | Bovine rumen microbial communities from UC Davis, California, United States - 1_2617_0518 | ecosystem: Host-associated > Mammals > Digestive system > Stomach > Rumen | place: USA...
TCAAAGTATGGTAATGCACCGAGTATCTCCATCTGCGAAGTTACTTCTTCTCGGGTAGATGAAGATGCAATAGCTATCTTCATGCCGGCATTCTTCATCGAACTGAGAAGTTCGATAGTATGAGGCTTCAAAGGAACTTTGCCTTGAGCTGCCAATCCGTTATAGATCTCTCTGAGTTCACGTTCATAAGGTTCACCAGATACTCCATAGACCCTTTCGAACTCGTCAACCGTAGCTTTTTTATTCTTTCCGATAACGCTGATGCCGTAAGTTTTGATATCGGCAAAGCCGTACTTTTCGCCGATTATCTCCCAGCAATTAAGAACAGTTCTTTCCGAATCGAGAATAAGGCCATCCATATCGAAAATGGCAGCTTTAAAGGTTCTGTCCGTCTTCTCCATCAGACCTCCATGGTTCCTTCGAAAACCTTGGCGCAGTTTCCGGTCATCCATACAGTGTCATCCGTATAGTTGATGATGAGATCTCCGCCCTTGAGGATAACCCTTATGTCTTCACCCTTCTTGCAGTAGCCGTTCTCGCATGCTGCAACAACAGTTGCACAGGCACCTGTTCCGCAGGCCATTGTCTCACCGGAACCTCTCTCCCACACTCTCATCTTGAGCGTGTGATCGTCGATCACTTTGACAAACTCCGTGTTTACTCTCTCAGGGAAGATATCTGTTGAATACTCAAACTTGGGTCCTACCGCATTAAGATCCATGACATCTACCAGATCTGTGAAAACAACTGCATGAGGATTACCCATAGATACAGCCGTGATATTGTATTGATCGCCATCTATATTCACAGGAACATTGATAGCCGTATCACCCGGAAGTGTGCACGGAATCTTAGGCGGATTAAGTTCTGCCTTACCCATGTCAACTTTAACTCTTACGACAACACCGCCTGATGTCATGAGCTCAAGATTCTTGATTCCGCTCTTGGTCTCGATCTTCATGTGTCTCTTCTTGTGACCGCGTTCATCATACATGTACTTTGCAACACATCTGATAGCGTTGCCGCACATCATACCCTCCGAACCGTCAAGGTTGAACATTATCATGCGGCAGTCAGCTACCTTTGAAGGAGCGATGAGCACGATGCCGTCACCTCCGACACCGAAGTGTCTGTCACTCATATAGACCGACAATGACTCAGGTGAAGATACCATATTTTCCATACAGTCTATGTATATATAATCGTTACCTGCACCCTGCATCTTTGTGAAGTTGATCTTACGGCGCTTGTCACGCATGTTATTGATATCAACAAGCTCTGTGTTGATCTCGGAGAAGTGGCTCATAAGTGAATCTGCCAGAGCATCTGCCGTATCAACAGCCGTAAGGCAGGGGATACCGAGCATTACAGCGCGGCGGCGGAGCTTAACAGAGTCTCTTGCAGGAAGTCTGCCCTTCGCGGATGTGGAGATTATGTAATTGATCTTGCCGCTCTCAAGAAGTGTCATTGTGTTGTTTTCATCTGACTCATGAATCTTGGATACAGCGGTAACTTCCATTCCCGCCTGTCTTAATGCATCAGCAGTACCATGTGTAGCGTAGAGCTTAAAGCCCATGGAATCGAACTTCTTTGCAATCTCAACGATCTCCATCTTGTCGGAGTTCCTGACTGTGATGAAGACACCGCCTCTCTTGAACATCTTATAACCTGCAGCAACAAGGCCTTTGTAGAGTGCTTCGGAAAGATTTCTTCCGACACCTAAGACCTCACCTGTGGACTTCATCTCAGGTCCGAGCTGTGTGTCAACGTCAGTAAGCTTTTCGAATGAGAATACAGGTACCTTAACCGCAGTATATGGTGACTGTCTGTAGAATCCTGTACCGTAATCCATATCGGCAAGCTTGGTTCCGAGGCTTACTTCGATAGCAACATCGACCATCGGGATGCCTGTTACTTTGCTCATGTAAGGAACGGTTCTTGATGCTCTCGGGTTAACCTCGATAACATAGATCCTGTTGTCTTTTACGATGTACTGGATGTTTACGATACCTGTTGATTTAAGGCCGTCGCAAAGAGCGATGGTTGTATCTGTAAGCTTTTTATACATATCATCGTAGATATGCTTTGCAGGATACATTGCGATAGAGTCACCGGAATGGATTCCCGCGCGCTCAACGTGTTCCATAAGGCCGGGGATAAGAACGTCCTTGCCGTCATAGATCGCATCAACTTCGATCTCTCTTCCCTGAATATACTTATCGATAAGAACAGGATTCTCGATACCCTGCGCAAGAATGATCCTCATGTACTCGTTAACATCCTCATCGTTGAATGCGATGATCATGTTCTGACCGCCAAGCACGTAGGAAGGTCTTAAGAGCACAGGATATTCAAGTGTGTTTGCAGCCTTAAGAGCTTCGTCCAGTGTGAGAACGGAGAATCCCTTAGGTCTTGCAATACCGAGACGTTCCAAAAGCTCATCGAATCTCTCACGGTCCTCAGCCATATCGATGGAGTCCGCAGATGTACCGATGATATTAACGTTGTTCTCGGAAAGAGTTTTTGTAAGCTTGATGGCAGTCTGTCCGCCGAAAGCAACAACAACACCGTAAGGCTTTTCCTGGTCAACGATATTCATAACATCTTCAGGAGTCAAAGGCTCAAAATAGAGTCTGTCGCCTGTATCGAAGTCTGTTGATACAGTCTCAGGGTTGTTGTTTACGATGACTACTCTGTATCCTAAATCTCTAAGCGCATGAACGCAGTGAACAGCCGCATAGTCGAACTCGATACCCTGACCGATCCTGATAGGACCGGAACCGAAAACGATTACCGTTTTCTTATCCTTATCGCCCGCCTTCTCGAAATCGGCTTCATTCTCTCCGCCTTCCTCGGGTCTGTTGAATGTAGCGTAGAAATAAGGCGTGTGTGCTTCAAACTCACCGGCACAGGTATCAACCATCTTAAATGTCGGCTTGAGTTTGAATCCGGGTTTATAGCCAGTGATCTTTTCGATCGATCTATCGGTAAATCCAAGCTTCTTGGCCTTTACATATTCATCGAATGTGATCTCTTTGCCTGATATCTCTTTTTCAAAATCAACAAGATTCCTGATCTTGGAGAGAAACCACAGATCGATCTTGGTCTTTTCATTTAAAGTCTTGATATCGATGCCTCTTCTGATTGCTTCGGCAACATAGAAAAGACGCTCATCAGTTGCATTGATGCAGTGCGGCATAAGGTCTTCATCCGCTACATCTTCCATCTTCTTCAGGTGAAGTGTGTCTGCGGAGATCTCTGCACCTCTGACCGCCTTCATCAAAGCACTCTCGAAAGAATCCGAGATTGCCATGACTTCACCGGTAGCTTTCATCTGTGTACCAAGGTCTCTCTTTGCATAAACGAATTTATCGAAAGGCCACTTAGGATACTTGACTGCAACATAGTCAAGAGCAGGTTCGAAAGCAGCATATGTGTGACCTGTTACGGCATTAACTATCTCGTGGAGTCTGTAACCGATCGCGATCTTTGTAGCAACCTTTGCGATCGGATAACCTGTTGCTTTTGAAGCAAGAGCAGATGATCTTGAAACTCTGGGATTAACCTCGATTACCGCATACTCAAATGAGTTGGGGTTAAGAGCGAACTGGCAGTTACAACCGCCTTCAACTCCAAGTGCTTCAATGATCTTAAGCGAAGCGGATCTGAGCATCTGATATTCTTTATCGGAAAGTGTTACGGCAGGAGCGATAACGATCGAATCACCTGTGTGGACTCCGACAGGGTCAAGGTTCTCCATAGAGCAGACCGTAATAACATTGCCGTCCTTATCTCTTATAACTTCGAACTCGATCTCTTTCCAGCCGGCAATACCACGCTCAATAAGGACCTGGGTAATAGGAGAAAGTGCAAGACCTCCTCTTGCAATCTCAAAAAGTTCGTCCTTGTCCTTCGCGATTCCGCCGCCTGTTCCGCCCAATGTAAAGGCAGGTCTTACAATAACCGGATATCCTATCTCATCAGCAAAATCCAATGCATCTTCAACTGTCGTTACAACCTTTGAAGGTATGCAGGGCTGACCGATGGATTCCATTGTATCCTTGAACATCTGACGGTCTTCGGCTTTGTCGATACACTCGGGTGAAGAGCCGAGGAGCTTAACGCCGTGTGACTCAAGGAAGCCTTCCTTTGCGAGCTGCATACAGAGTGTGAGTGCAGTCTGTCCGCCAAGACCGGAAAGGATGGAATCCGGTTTTTCTGTTTCGATTATTCTCTTAACAGTAGTGAGTGTCAGAGGCTCGATGTAGATCTTATCTGCCATCGACTTGTCTGTCATGATGGTTGCAGGATTGGAGTTAAGAAGAACGATCTCAATACCGTCTTCACGGAGTGCTCTGCATGCCTGTGTTCCGGCATAGTCAAACTCTGCGGCCTGACCGATTACGATAGGACCTGATCCTATAACAAGTACTTTACGGATTGTTTTATCAAGCGGCATATTATCTGTTCCTCCAATCTTCCATCATCTTAATAAACCTGTCGAAAAGGAATTCGGTATCCTTCGGACCTCCGCATGCTTCCGGATGGAACTGTACGGAGAAGCAGGGTTTATTAAAGTATTCTATTCCTTCATTGGTTCCGTCATTTACATTAACGAAGTATTCTTTTGCAACATTACTGTCTATCGAAGAGCTGACTACCTGATATCCGTGGTTCTGCGATGAGATATATACTTTTCCTGTATCGAGATCTCTTACGGGGTGATTTGCACCTCTGTGGCCGTATTTAAGTTTGGATGTCTTAAACCCATGCGCCAGTGCAAGGATCTGATGGCCCAAACAGATTCCCATTAACGGAATCCCGCAGTCTTTGAGTTCCTTCATAGTCTCGATAGCTTTTGTATTGTCTTCAGGATCTCCGGGGCCGTTGGAAAGGAAGATTCCGTCAGGTTCTATTTCCTTTACCTTCTGTGCGCTTGTATCGGCAGGAAGAAGATGAACTTCAACTCCCCTTTTCGAAAGCTCTCTTATGATATTGCGCTTGATACCGAAGTCAAACATCGCAACCTTGAACAAAGTTTCTCCATTTGCAGGAATAACCTGTTCCTCTGTGGTGGTAACTTCCTCAACCGGATCCTTGATCTTATATGCCTTGATCTCATCAAGCGTAAACTCGTCAGGTCTGCTGCAGATTGCACCGTTCATAGTGCCGGATTCTCTGAGACACTTTGTAAGAGCTCTCGTGTCGATTCCCTTGATTCCCGGGATATTCTGCTGTTTAAGGAAAGAATCAAGATCTGTCTCGCATCTGAAGTTTGAAGGAAGATCACATGCTTCCCTTACTATATAGCCTGATACATTGACTTTAGAGCCTTCCATATCAGGAGTGATTATTCCGTAGTTTCCTATTAGGGGAAATGTTTGTACAACTGCCTGCCCTTTATAACTCGGATCAGTCAGTGTCTCAAGGTAAGCCGTCATGGCGGTAGTAAATACTATCTCCGAGATCACGCTTCCTTCGGCACCCAGTGCCTCGCCTTCGTAAACGTTGCCATTCTCCAATACCAGATAACGTTTCATTTTGTTCCCCCTTTATAAAAAAAGGCTTTTTCTACGGAAGAAAAAGCCTTAGATTGCTAATCAATCGAGAAGTATCTCGCGGACTTTGCTTTCCATCTGTTCCTTCTCGATAACATCCTTATGTCTTACTTCAAGAGACGGTAATTCTGCAATGGACTGCGGAATGACAAGACCGCTCTCTTCGGCAAGTTCAGCGATGATATCCGGTATAGCCTTGTCATTGGAATAACCGGCGCCTCTCAAAGAATCCATAACAGCCGGTGCGAACTTGAACGGAGAAGCTGTTGAGGCAAATACCGTCTTGCTCTCGTCACCTGACCTCTGATGGTATCTTCCATAGATGTTGAAACCGACAGCTGTGTGCGGATCGATAACATGGTCGGTACGGTCATATACTTCAAGGATAGTCTTTGAGACACCTGTCTCGTCTGCGAATCCGCCTACGAAAAGTCTCTGCAGTGCCTTTAATGTATCCTTATCTACGCTGTATTTTCCGTCCTCGCTGAGCTGCTTCATCCACTCTGTTACCTTCTTGGGATCTTTTCCCGCAATCTCGAAAAGAAGTCTTTCGAGGTTCGAGGAAATAAGGATATCCATAGAAGGTGATGTCGTCTTGAAGAACTCTCTGTTACGGTCATATATACCGCTCGAGAAGAAGTCGCACAAAACCTTGTTTCTGTTGGATGCGCAGATAAGCTTATGAACAGGAATACCCATCTGCTTTGCAAACCATGCCGCAAGGATATTACCGAAGTTACCTGTCGGAACAACAATGTTGAATGATTCGGTAAGATCGATCTTTCCCTTTCTTACCAGTTCAACATAGGAATATACATAATAAGCAATCTGAGGAGCCAGTCTTCCCCAGTTGATCGAGTTGGCAGATGAGAGCATTACGCCATTTGCATCAAGAACCTCAGCAAGTTCTTTGTTGCCGAAGATATTCTTAACACCTGTCTGTGCATCATCGAAGCAGCCATTAACAGCAATAACGTGTGTATTGTCTCCTCCCGTCGTAACCATCTGAAGCTTCTGCGCTTCGGATACACCGCCTGTAGGATAGAATACGATTATCTCTGTTCCGGGAAGATCCTTAAAGCCTTCCAAAGCAGCCTTACCGGTATCACCCGATGTAGCTGTAAGAATGCAGATCTTCTTGCCGATTTCGGTCTTCTTTGCGGATGCGGTCATAAGATGAGGCAGGAGCTGGAGTGCGACATCTTTAAATGCGCACGTAGGTCCGTGCCACAGTTCAAGGATATATTCCCTGTCGTTATATTCGTTCATCTGTACGAGAGGAACTGGGTTCTCACCCCACTTGTCCTCTGAATAAGCCTGTCTTGTATATTCAAGAAGTTCAGCCTCAGTAAAATCTGTTAAGAACTTTGATAAAACAAAAGCAGACAGCTGATAGAACTGCATTGTCTGCATAGCTTCAAGATCTTCTTTTGTAAGCTGCGGAATAGATTCAGGAACGAAGAGTCCTCCATCCGGAGCGATACCTCTTATGATCGCTTCGCTTGACGAAAACTTTCCTTCATATCCTCTTGTACTTATATAGTTCATTCATCTTCTCCTTGAACAGTCTCTTCAGGAGTTGTTTCTTCTGTAATAGTGGTTGTCTCTGCAAGTGACGGTGTCGGCTGTGTCTCTTCCGAGGTGGTAGTCGTCTCTTCAGTCGTACTCTCGGTTGTTGTAGTCTCTTCTTCAAGAGAACTCTTTGTCCATACCGTACCGAAACTTGATTCGTAAGCACTCATTATTGATGAAACCTCAGGATCGTAGCGGAATTTGTAGAACTCGCCTTCAAGGTATTCAACCTTATCTCTGGCAGATCCTCCGGCCTCGATCTGTTTTATCAGAGGAATAATACCAAAGATGATGAGTAACGTCACTAGTAACATTGACAGAATTACGACGCATGTTATGACTAAACTTTTCATCCTCTCTCTGGGAGATTTGATATCCTCAATATCTATTGAATCATCTGGAAGTTCATCGGCAACTCCGCCGGAACGCATCATGATATCTCTGCGCTCCTTACTGGATGCCATCTGCGGTGCTTCGGATGTTTTTTGTGCTTTGGTAAGGATAGGAGCCTGGAAGTTTGCTCTTGCGGCAGGAGAAGAACCTGATGCCATCTGGGCATTCTTGAGCTTTCCCGCGATATCTGCCGGCGGAATGTCAGCAGGCGGATTCTTGATATCCTCCCTGACCATTCTCAAGGCTTCCTGGGCAATAGTCAGATACTGTTCTGTTCCGAGCACGCCCTGAATTGCAAACACGAGACTGCCTTCCGCTCTTTTAAACTGACCTTCTCTGGCAAGACAGAGGCCGAAAATAAGAGCAGGATCTCCCCACTTCTGATACTGTGAGATCAAAGGCTTCAAGAATATCTGGGCAACATCCGTTCCCTCGCCCTGGCTGTTCTGCAACGCCCTGTTATACTGGCGGACTATACGGGATTTCTCTTCGTTGCTGACATCGAAAAGAATGAGACTCGACTCATTTATAGGCTGTATCATCATGCATAAGCTTAAATAGTCGTGCATTCAATCAATCCTTTCAGCGTGGCTCTTATCTGACCCGTAAGATAAAGCGATCCTGTCGCAAGAAGTACATATCCGTCTTTGACGGTTTTCTCATACGCCAGCTTCGTGCCTTCCAAGGCATTTTGGCAGGCCGTCAAATCGTCGCTGATATTATACACATATTTAATTTTCTGTGCGAGAACATCGGCAGGTTCGCTCCTCGGATTATCCGGAGTTACCGTGACCGCATCAACTATATTGATACCGCATGTTTTATACGCTTCAAGGATACCCGAGACGTCTTTATCGGCCATAACACCCATAAGAAGTCTTACAGGTTTGCCCTTAATTTTTCCTCCGAGCATCTCGTTCATGGTGTTTCCGAGACTCATGGCACCCTGTGGATTATGTCCGCCGTCCAGGATAACCACCGGGTCAAGACTCAGTATTTCCGCCCTGCTTTTCCACCTGGCGAGTGATATTCCTTCCCTGATAACTTCATCTGATACGCCGCATTTTCTTGAAGCTTCGATAGCCGTAATGGCGTTACCGATCTGGTGCTTGCCGTTAAGCGCAGTTTCAAAGATCACACCTTCATAGACAAACTGCATCTTGCCGTCTTCCGTAAATCTTGCGCTGTCAAAAGCTTCACGGCTGCCTGCAAAAGTAATATCAATATTCTTTTCGTTTGCTTTGGCAATAAGTGTTTTTCTTACATCCGGCTTCATATTCTCAGGAAGTATCATCAGATCCGGATCAAAACATACTGCAGGCGAGCCTTCCTTAAAGATGCCCGCCTTCTCGGCCGTGATCTCAGAGATGGTATTCCCGAGAACACCCGTGTGATCAAGACCCATAGCCGTAATCACTGTTACAAGCGGATCTTTGATTATATTTGTGGAATCAAGTCTTCCGCCAAGCCCGACTTCAAGAACTGCGACATCTATCTTCATATCGGCAAAATAAAGGAAGCAGATGGCTGTTATGAGTTCAAACTCTGTAGGTTCATCACACAGGCCCTCTGATACCATCTTCTCCCTGACCTTTTTAACCATGCCGGAGTACTTATCAAGGTCCGCCTCAGATATCTCGCCGGTCGAGTCATCAGCAATATAATCCTTAAGACCCTTTTTGCCGTCAAGTATCCTGATCCTCTCTGTAAAGCGCTCCAGATAAGGTGAAGTAAAGATTCCCACCTTCTTGTCATCTGCCGCCATTATGGTTGATATAAAAGTCGCAACAGACCCCTTGCCGTTTGTTCCTGCTATATGAATGGAACGGAATTTATCCTGGGGATTTCCCAATAACCGCATTAGCTCACCGATACGTTCAAGGCCGGGCTTGATCCCGAACTTTAAAGCTCCCTTAAGTATATCGGGTATATTGCCGTCAGACATCAGCTTCGGCTTTCCCGGAAGAAGTCTTGTCTTCCGCTTTATAATCGATCAGATCCTTTTTCTTAAAGACCATCATTTTACTCATCAGATAATTCGTAATAACAATAAATACGGAATTAATAAGCTTGAGGAGATATTCATAAGTAAAAGCAAATGAACCGAAATATGTCATTGCCGATGAGACCGGCACTTTGGTTATACTCTGGCAGATCCAGATCATCAGATACATAAAACCGAGCTCAAGGACAAGAAAAGATACTATTCTTGCGCCGAAAAAAGCAACAAGTTCCCTGAACACTTTTCCCTTTGATCTGAACACTGTAATTCTGTTAAGGAAATATGCAACAAGAACAGCAAGAACCCAGCAGACAGTCTGGTTTATGGCAGTCTTCAAAGAAAAAGAAAAGCCAAAAAGCGTAACTGTCATATCAGCCTTTACTATCAAATCAAAAAGAACAAAGCAGCCCCAATTTACGGCAGTCGTAAGCCCGCCGCTTACAAGATACATAAACAGTTTTCTGTTTTTTTCCTGTTTTTCAGTAAGGCTTTTATCACCAAATACAATTGTTTTAATAATTCCCATGTTTTCCATTAAACCCGTTTCGGTCTCGGATTAGTCCTTTCGGATACCATTCTTTTTACTATATATACGGTTACTGTAATAATAACCGCCTCAATAATAGCAATTACGAGAAAAACGTCAAACAGATATGAATACAAAAGCTCAGCTCTTTTATCTGCAAATCTGTACACACTGATAGAACCGGTCGCAGTATCGTAATAATAGAAATCGCCGTTGTTGTTCTCATCCGACAAATACATGATGAAATCACCATCAGGATTTGCAAAACCTCTGAGTATCATGGACCCTGTGTCAAATTCAGCCGGTTTGAATTCGTCAGGCATCGATATGTCAGAAGGAACATCAGTTACCCTGAGTATTGCAGATGTCTCAATGATCGTATTCTCAGGGTCATATCTGAGGACAGTCTTTTCCGTACTGTTATAGAAATAGAATCCCGGAGACTGTGTTCCGTCAAACAGATAAAGCAATACACTTGTTACACCGTCTCTTACATATGCGGGAACAGTGTAACCGTTAATGTATTTCGTTGTGGCTGTAAAACCGGCCGGAACTGCAATGTCATCAGGCGCATCAAGGAAAGTATATGTATTTCCGGCCTGATCGACCAGGGATGCATCTTCAGGAACATTACTCTCTTTACGCACTACATGTATCGTATAGCGCATGTGGCTGATTCCATCCTGAGCCGTAACACTCACATTGACGATATTGTCACCCATGTTCAGATACTGGTTGCCGTCAATGATAACAGCTGCCCAGAGATTGCTTGCCAGAACACTTACCTGAACTTCCGTAACAGAACGTTCAACGGAACAACTGTATTCTGTGATATTAGGATTAAACTCAGGTGTAATGTTTGTTCCCCTGATCTTCAGCGAAGCAATCGTAGCATCACTGGACAATCCCGTTCTCACGATCGGAAGCGTAACGCCGCTGCCGGCCTGTACGGTTACTTCGTCATCGACTGAAGTAAAACTGCCGGGATCACCTATCCAGCAATTAACTTCCCCGTTACAGTCAGGAAAGAGTCTTAAAACGATGGAAAAGAGTGTAACCTCGGAATCGGACGAAAACGAAGCAGTTACTATGTCATTGCCGTTATCATCAGTTGTAATGTTCATAAGCTGATCCATACCTGTAACAGAAAGGGATCCTACATTCTGTGTCTCAGTGAAAACATAATTCGAAAGATCGCTTCCCTGTTCAAAAGAAATATACTCAGCTTTATCAGCATCAAAGTTAAATTCAACAGGTCCGAATTCTGTGATATTAGGCATTCTGTTTGCGACAACATCAACAATAAGAATGTCGCCCGGGCCGATATCCGTACGTTTGGCAACAGCTGATACCACAACTTCGGAATCGGCTTTCAAAGTCTTGGCATCAAGAAGAGGCAGACAGGAAACGGCAGCAAAAACCGCAGCAAACAAAGACACGGTGATCTTTGCAGCAAATGCTTTCAGTTTACTGTCAGTCAATAATCTCATTCCGGCAGGCTCCCGTACGAATCCGGCATATTGTTATATACAGGAATTATGAACTCAAAACCGGCATCTGTCATGCCTATTGAATCATAACTTCTGTAATATCTCATTCCCTCTGAATATGCCATCATTATATTCTGTGCATACTGGTGATTGTATCTGTCAGTTCCGTCATCAAGAACATCAAACTTCTGAAAGTAAAGAGTATTCTGACCTTTGTCTATGTAACCTGTTGCAATCCAGATCGCACCGCCCTTGATAGCTCTTTCAACAGATGTCCACGGGAGCAGATAAGCAGCCTCAGTATCTGTTATTTCCTGGCCTTCCCAGTCTTTACCCCACTGCGCATATTTAGCGCCGTTAATAACTGCACCGCCGGGTTCGGTCGTGGCATATGCACCGATGTTGTAGTAATTGTAATAGCCTTCATAGCCTGTAAGATCGCCTCTTGATAAAGCCGATTCACCCGAATAACCCATCTCCTGAATGATCCTGCTGGCAAGGAAATATGGTGAAACACCGGCATTCTCTCCTGCCTCGTAAATAATCTGTGCGTAATCATAATCCGGAGAGCCGTCCATAAAAGATCCTCTGATGATCTCTCTTACACCATCTACCGTGTGTACATTCGGATCGAAACCCAAAAGTTCAAACGCGAAGATCTTTTCAGGTGTAAAGAAGTTTCTGGGATCCATGAAATAACTTACAACTTCAGTCCTTGCCATCATCCAGTCAGGCTTATCATATACTTCGCTGTTAGGCTTAACATAAGAAGGATATGAAGAATTCTGGATAAGACTTCTCGCTTTGCTGTCTTCTGCAACAAGCGCAGTGTCAAATGAAAGATTTGTATAGTAGGGTGTAAATACATAATTAGGCTTGAGATTATGCAAAAGCCAGAGTCCGCTGTAGTAACTTTCAGGGAATCTGGAAAGTGTTCCTTCGCTGAAACTGCCTTCGTCATTGCCGTTTAGAAGATAGAACGAATAACTGTCTGCGGTGCCGTCAAAACCCGTAACAGTACATGTAATAACAGTTTCTCCGTCCGGAACATCGAACAGCTGCCCCTGATCGAGAACTGTCTCATTACCGTTAGACTGAGCTTTGATAGTAACATTTGCAGAATACCCTTCAAGAGCGGTACATCTGATAGCAATACTCTTTGAGCCGTTCATGTAGTACGCATAATCTCTGTTAAGGAAATCGAAATCAGGATATATATCCAGGAACTGATCAGGTGTAGTGTCGTTGATATAGCATCCGGAAAGTGCACCGTTGATCGGGATGATCCCTGCCTTCTTTCTCTCAACCTCATAGGTAGTCATATTCCTGTCGGTGAGCCTTACTTTGCCGTTGCCGTCATCACCCGTGACAGCCATATAACTGCCGTCAAAATAAGCACATTCTCTGGACTGGATCATCGTAAAGTCGATATCCTTCTCGATATCGTTGCCTGAACCGGTTCTGCTGACACAGATATAGAAACAGTTAGAAACACCTGTTATACCGGTCTCTTCTGCCACGGCAGCAGTATCCTGCTTTTTACCTCTGAGCATCGCATACGGAATGCCCGGATTCTCATTGGATCCGATCAGGTTACCCTTAAGATCGTAAAGCGATACTCTTATATCATCCGATAATCCCGCAAAATCGATATAGCAGTCTTCATCACCGCAATCGATCATGTACCAGGCAGTTGAATTACCGCTGGGTATCAAGCCTTCGGCAACAGAATTCGGTGAGATGGAAACTTTATCAGGGATCGTGATCTCTCCTCCTGAAATCACCGTTCCTCTTCCGTCAGAACTTCTTAGCAACGCATATACCTCATGCCGTCCGGGAACACAATCTGCAGTATCCCATGACAACACAAATTCACGGTAATCCGAATTGCCATTGTTATCTGAATATTTCAGGTAACCATAGTAAAGTGAACCGTCAACAAAGAAGTCGGTTCTGACTTCATCGCCGGTAACAGTATAAGAACCTGCCGCTTCTCTGATCCCTACCGTGTACTGATCAGGAGAATCAATAGTGGATTCAAGGCTGACGTTGGATATAACAGAGCCTTTTTCCGCAGGTGACAATGAAGCTCCGAGATCACCTGATTTGTAGGATATTGCTCTGTTTATTGCAGAAGTCCTTGTGTGATCTTTGAGATCATCCATTATCTCTTTTACTTCATCCTGCCTTGTCTCGCCATAGATAACATTGCATAGATCGGAAGCAAACTTCTCATCTGATACGCCGGTAAGAAGATATTCGGGGGATGTCATTACCGATATCACATAATCGCCGCAGGACAATACACCGTCCTCTACACGTGCCTTGGCAAGTTTTATCTCTTCATCGGAACTCGAAGTCAGACTGCCCGCGCGGACAACTATATCTTCTGCTGTATTCAAAGTGTTTTTGCCAGGTTCTGTAATACCTGTATCAAGACTGATTGCCGTAAAGACAGTTGATGCAACTGCCAGTACTCCGCCTAATGCGGCAACGACAAAATACTCAGGTCGTCTTACAAACATTTACTTGGTATCCCTCCCGGTTATTCTGTCCAAAGTGTAACCGTAAGAAGGCACAAAGTGGTCCATGAAGTATTGAGCCTCAGGCATATTCATTTCTCTGATAATACTGCCTGTTGATTCTTTGGCAGCAGAAAATTCAGCATTTCCGCTGCTCTCTTCTCTCAGGCATTTAATATAAGCAGCAATCTTATCTGCAGCTTTAACTATCTTATGCGTCAGCTTCTCTTCATCACTCGAAAGCGAGGGCGACAGGAGCTCAAGATAAACTTCTCTCATTTCCTTATCTTCAGGAAGTAGTTCAACAAGACTTGCGGCAGCTTCGGATTCAACTTCCTTATAAGCCTTGGTGATCTCTTTGTTGCGGTATTTGATAGGAGTCGGCAGATCACCTGTCAGGATCTCCGTGCAGTCGTGATATAACGCATACGCCTGAACCTTATAAGGATCAAGAGCGATAAAGTCATTGTCATCTTTTCCGAACTTGTTGTGAAGGATAGTAAGACAATGAGCAATAACAGCTACATCAAAACTGTGCTCCTTAATATTCTCCGTTCTGCTGTTGCGCATCAGTGCCCATCTTTCGATGTACTGCATGCGGTCAAGCATAGCAAAAAAACCGTATTCTTCCATCTGTTCCATATCCTGTTTCCCCATTAACTCTTATACATCTCGTTGAAACAGCTTACCGCAAAAGAATCTGTCATTCCTGCAATATAGTCGGATACATATATCGGGAGCGGTGTGTTGATACCTGCTTTGTATTCCGGATGATTACATACAAACTCAGCAAACTTTCTGATAGATGCCGATTTGGATTCAGCTGCCTTATCTATATTCTGAACTGCCTCATAGAAAGCATCGAAAAGACCTTCGATCATAACGTCGCAGTACTTCTCGTAGATCTTGACTTTGCCTGCGGTATAGATCTTGGCAACATTCTCATTTAATGTATGTTCCAATGCCTCGCCGGCATGATCACTCATCATGATGCATCCCTTGTCCATACTGTTCTCGATAATATCCTGAACAAGAAAATTGATGATCTCTGAATTGGAGCTTCCCATTCCGTCAGCTACGACAGGAACATCAAACTCGCTTGCGATAACGCCTGTTCTGAGAGCATCTTCGATATCTCTTCCCACATAAGCGATCTTGTCAGCAAACCTGACAACACAGCCCTCCAAGGTGGCAGGTCCCTTGCGGTCTTTCTTCGGGATCAGATAGGACAGGTCCTCTTCTGTCTTATCTCTGCATGGCTCAAGTTTGCGCTCGGAATAATACTCACCGCAATGCGAGATGATTCCGTCTCTTACTTCGAATGTAAGATTAAGACCGCTGTTGGCATTTCTCTTCTCAAGGATGCTTAGTACACGGATACCGTTCGATTCATGTTCGAAATAAAGATTATCGTCGATCTCTTTAAGCTTTTTGTTGAGGATCCTCTCACCGCTGTGACCGAAGGGTGTGTGTCCGACATCGTGTCCCAGAGCGATCGCCTTTATCAGATCGACATTGAGATTTAGCGCATTTCCTATTGTTGAAGCAATATAGTCAACATAGATAACATGTTCAAGTCTTGAACAGATATGGTCATTTGCGGGATTAAAGAAGACCTGTGTCTTATGCTTAAGGCGGCGGAATGCCTGGGAATATATGATCCTTCCCATGTCACGCTCAAAACAGTTCCTGATGTCCCCGTCGTTCTCGGGTTCTATCCTGCCCCTTGATTCGGAACATTTTGTGGCATTTACGCTCAGGATCTTGTCTTTCTGATCCTGAAGCATCTTGATCTTTGTCCTTGTAGCTTCAGAAACCTTGTCGGATTTTCCGATACTGGCAATGCTGTCGGCATAAAGATCCTGGAAACTGAGATTGTCTGACATCAGTTATAGTCTCCTTCTAAAAAGCATTAGGTTATTATACTACAAATACCCCATTCTCTTCTCGGTAAACCCTGATGCCGTGCTGCTCACGCTTTCTTCAGTCCTGCGGCATTGGCGAGCATATTTTTGCGCATTCCGTCAAAATCGACAGTAATCAGGGCATCTCCGCCTACAGGTTCCACTTTGAGTATCACACCTTCTCCGAATCTCGGATGAATAACTCTCAATCCTTCAGTCAGTTCATCCGCTCCAAGCCGGCCTTCATGTGATGCCGGCTTGCTCTTATCACCGGAGAACTGGGATTTGATAGCTGAAGCAATGGACTTTCGTGATTTTTCCCTGTTTGTCTCCCCTTCAGGAACCTCCTTCGGTGCTTCTCTCTTGGAACCCATAAGATAAAGCAATTCAGGGTTGATCTCTTTGATAAATCTGGAAGGCTGGTTGCAGTTGGTCTGACCGAAGAGCATTCGCTGTCTTGACAGTACAATAAACAGATTCTTCTTGGCTCTGGTGATCGCAACATACATGAGCCTTCGTTCCTCTTCAGTATCCTCTATACTCTGAACAGATCTGTAGCTCGGGAATACACCTTCTTCGAGACCGATAATAAATACCGCTCCGAATTCAAGTCCCTTGGCACTGTGGATCGACATCAGCTTTACATAATCATCACTGTCATTAAATTCATCGCCCTCTGTAAAAAGGGAGGCATTCTCAAGGTATAACCCGAGTATTCCTTCAGTTGTGTCCGCTGTAGCGGTATCAAAGAAGAAGTCGTCGTCAACTTCAACGGGCATGCCGTCACCGTCGTCTATCTCAAGAGTATCCATATCGACAGGTTCCGCCCTGTGAGCCTTATCGTATTCCTTGGCTTCAGACAAAAGCTCTTTTAGGTTCTCGACCCTGTCGATGATCTCACCCTTTTTCTCGCGTTGCTCGGTAATCTCTTCGATGATTCCCGATTCATTCTCGACATAGTCGACAAACTGGGCAAAATCCATCTCGTTTTCCATGAGCTTATCTCTCATCTGATTAATGAGATCTGTAAAAGCTCCTATCTTTGACGCAGACCTTACCAGTTCCGGGTAATCGACCGCATGCATAGCACATTCAAACATGCTTATATTGTCCGCGAGTGCATACTGCCTGATCTTCTCGATGGTAGTATCACCAATTCCTCTTCTGGGCACATTGATGATCCTCTCAAAAGCAATGTTATCCTTCGGATCGTTGATGAGCTTTAAATAAGCAAGAGTATCCTTGATCTCTTTTCTGTCGTAGAATCTCATTCCTCCATAGACCCTGAAAGGAATACCGAGATTGTGGAGCGTAGTCTCTATGTTACGGGATAATGCGTTCATTCTGTAGAGAACTGCACAGTCGGAATACTTGAACTTTCCTTTGTCAGCCATCATCTTGATGGTTCTTCCGACAAAGTCAGCTTCACCGTTGCTCGTATCGGCGTTCATGACGATGATCTTCTCGCCCTGATCACCTTCTGTCCTCAGATGCTTGCTCTTACGTTTGGTGTTGTTGGCTATAACACAGTTGGCAGCTTCAAGGATAGTCTTGGTCGAACGGTAGTTCTCTTCAAGCTTGATAACCTTAGCGCCCGGGAAATCACTCTCAAACTTAAGGATAAGCCTTACATCCGCGCCTCTGAAAGAATAGATAGACTGGTCATCATCGCCTACGACACATATATTGCCGTTACCTGATGCAAGCTGCATAACCGCACGGTACTGGGGCATATTCGTGTCCTGATACTCATCGACCATGATATACCTGAACTTATTCCTGTAAAGTTCCCTTATATCGGGGTTATTCTCCAGGAGCTTTACCATATTGACGAGGATATCATCAAAATCCATAGCATTATTGGCAAGGAGCTTCTCCTGATATCTCTTGTAGATCCTTGCTACAACGCCAAGGAAGTATTCCTTGCCTGCCAGAAGTGTATACTCATCAACACCGATAAACTTGTTCTTGGCATTGGAGATCTCATTCTGAACCGACTTCGGTTTGAACTGGCTGTCAGCTATGTCAAGTTCCTTCATGGAATCTTTAACGAGCTTCAACTGATCATCAGTGTCGATTATCGAGAAATTCTTCGTATATCCAAGAAGTTCCGCATGACGTCTCAGTATTCTTGCAAAAATGCTGTGGAATGTACCGCACCAGATATATTTTGAACGGTCACCGACCAGTCCTTCGATTCTCTGGCGCATCTCGTTGGCAGCCTTGTTGGTAAATGTGATCGCCAGGATGGAAGAAGGCGCAACATTATGCTTCTGCATCATATATGCGATACGGAAAGTTATGACCCTTGTCTTACCAGATCCTGCACCGGCAAGAATGAGAAGCGGACCGTCAAGATGTGTTACGGCAGCCCGCTGCTCCTTATTGAGTCCTTCGAGCATCTTATCCGCATCCTGATCAGCAAAAGTATCAGTGTTCTGGCCGTAAATATTCTCCAGATCCCTGAAAAACTCATCTGAATTACTAAATAGATCTTCTGACAAAACAAATCTCTCCCTAAAAACAAGTATAAGTGATTATATCAGTAACAAGTGTTCTTGGCTTTCAATTAATGGGACAGTTTTAGCCTTTCCTGATATTATGTCGGTTCTCCAGGGTAAACACTCCAGTTATCATCATCAAAAATATTGTCATGAACCGTCAGCCAATAACTGTCCGGATCTTCAAAACGGGTTCCGTCATTAGTAGCTGTATTGTTGTTTTCTGATATGTAAATATGCAGTTCCTGTGTTTTAAACTCCTGATAGATCGGATTACCCGTAAAAGGATTAACAGGATTATCGACTATTCCCCGAAGCGCCAGTTCCGGAGTATCGGCATTAGTCATAAACTCTGTTGAAACAGTAAACCCGGTACTGTTGAAATCTTTTACCATAAGAACGGGATTAACTGCTTGAGCATCAAATCCGATATCCTCAACTATGAGATCATCAAACTGACCCAGGTCGCTGCCATGGTCCGCAACTATGATTATCCTGGTGTTGTCATATAATCCGTTTTCGCGAAGATAATCAAACCATCTTCCGAGAGCTATACAACTTTCCATTCCGCACTGATAAGCAGCATAAGAAAGATAGTCTCTGTCCATATGCATCGTTATTCCGTCAACCGTAAAACGTTCTTCATGTGCTGCATCATATCCGGTGTTATCAATATTGACTTCCGGGGTATACTCAGGTTCCTTTAAGAGACTGATATCGTGTGTTGTTCCGTTGGCCAGAACAAATAAACAGTTTTCATCACTTTCTGTAATGTCCGTTACGTCACTTAAAGCATCAAGAACCGCATATTCCTGTACATGCCATTCATAAACACCCTGTTGTGTGTGCAATGAATTCCCTTTGTATGAATAATCAACCAGATTAAGATTAAAATATTCGCCTTCAGTATAAAACAGAGACTGCATGACATAAGGCAAAGTCTTCATTAAGCCATAACAGAACATATTCCGCTTCAGCCTGTTTTCAAGATCCTCCCCGGCATTCTTCAATACCGGCATTCTGTTGTTAAAAACACCCGACATATTATATGCCGTAATGCCTTCGTAATCATCATAAATACTAACATCCGGCCTCCACTGATAATTTGCATAAGGAGGATCTCCGACTGTTACATTCCAACCGTTTTCGGAAAAAATAAGCGGAAGCGTAAGCAGAGCTTCGTTTTGTTTGTCTTTTAAAAGCTCATCGGAACGTGCGTTTATCCGTTCAGGAATATAGTCGTATCCGCCAAACAATGCAGGTGAACCTGTATTGGTATATTTTCCGAATGAAACAGTATTGGGATAATAGGTAAATCCGTCAAATTGAGCAGCAACATCCGGACGTTCATTGAAGATATAAGGGATATGTGAGCCGTTCATCTTATCCATCATGATTATCACCACATTCTTCCCGTCCTTAGTCATAGGAATGCTGACATCTTCATCTGTATTGGCATAATAATAGTTGTACCCGGAAGAAAAAACAGCAATTGCACTTACACGCATTATTGAAAGAAATGAAACTGCAAGAAGAGCTATAATCATTAACGGGTTTACCGTTCTTCTCCATTTTTTAGCAATGAGAAAAACGGCAATGCAAGCGACTATATCCACCAACAGACTGATAATTATCTCACCTGCACCGAATTCCATTTTATAGTCATAAGTCAGCTTGTTGGATACCCAGCCAAAATTCTTATTGAAGAAAACATAATTCACTATTCCGGTTACCGTAATGCAAGGAAGAACATATGAAATCACATTTACGGCCCTTTTATTTGAAAGATAAGTAAAAACAGGAATCCAAACAACAAAAGCACCGAAAGATATCAAAGCACTTATTGCCAGATACATAAGAGGATTGTGGGGATCGGAACTGAACATATTTGTCATTTCAGCCGGATTTTGGACTATCACATCAGACGGGATCATAATGCCCGTAAGCACTGCAAGCGCAGCTCCTGAGATAAGAATTGTCCTGAATGCTTTTTTATCCGGCACTGGTGCAATCTTATCGGCTTTCTTTTCCGGCTTTTGCTTTATAAGATTTGAAATAATATTCTTTCCAAGCGAGAAAACATTGTTTAAAAGCCAATAAAATACAAGTCCGGAAGGAGAACGGTAAAGCAATACAAGGAATACTGCCGCTAATCCATAGACCTGTATCTTTTCTCTTAACGGATGGCCTTTTGTGTAAATGATTCCGGAAATCACATTAATCAATGTCATGATAACCGGAAGGACATTAACTGGAAAATCTCCAATCATAAACATTGCATCTTCCCTGCCAAGATCGCTGATAAAAGCAAAAGATTCGCCCTGTAATACTTTCAACCCGGAAAGCAAATCATATGCTGCGATGAAGAACGGGATCTGCAACAGAAGCGAAACAGAGCTCTTTAAAGCATAAATCGGCTTGTAGTGATTGATACGGTAATATTCCTGAAGCATCAGGAACCTCTCGTCGCCCTTAAACGCTTTTTTAATTCGCTTGATCCTTGAAGCCATTTTGGCCTGAATACTGCGTTCTTCTGCCTGAATCTCATCAGCCCGCTTATATAACGGCAGTATCAGAAAGTTTACTATAAGGCTGATTACAACAATAGATAATCCGGGACTGCCGGTAAATCTATACGCATAATAAAAAAACAATTCAAAAAGCAGTTTTATCGGTGTGATTAAAAGCGAATAGATAACTGACAGAAAAGACATATATAAATCTTAACCCTTCACACTTACAGAAAGCTTTTTCCTGCTCCGTTTGGATGTATCTTCAGCCTTTACTGTCTTAGTGTTCTGCTTAGATGCAACTTCGTTATATCTGTCCATTATAAAATCAACAGATCTCTTTGTACCTTCTCCAATATATGCCCAGGTCTCGGCACGTGCTTTATCACGGCCTGCAGCAAGAGAAGGATCATCAATGCAATTATCGATAATCTCTTTAATGTTTCCGATATTGTCGTCACCAATACGGAACCCGAGTTCCGGCAATATTTTCAATGTCCATGGAGTTTCGTCAAGCCAATAAGCATCATAGGGTGCCAGGTCGATTTTTGCATCCGTATAAAGAATCGGTTTGTCAAAAATCAGTGCATAATCAAATATTACGCCTGAAAAATCCGAAATAAGAATATCTGACTGCCTTAAAACCTCAAAATTGTCATTGTCCCTGTTCCAGGAGAACTTGGGATTCTCCTTGTACTTTGACATAAGGCGGTCCATCATATCTTTTTCGGTAGTGAAAGACTGTGGATGAGGTCTCACGATAATCTTATAACCGGTAGATATAAGCGAATCTATAAACTTTTCGCCATATCTGGTCAGCAAACCGCTTTCACCCCAAGTGGGAGCGAGCAACACTGTTTTTTCGTGTTCTGCAGGTTTGCCGGCAATCTCAAGTCTTTTCCTCATTTCATCCATAAACGGAATACCGCAGATTTCAAGAGGTCTGTGCTCATAATTGCGCAGATCTTCCAACTGTCTGATCTGATCTGCCTGATACTCACCAGATAAGATAACCGCATCGTAATGATCAAGCGCAAACATGCGGTACATTGTCATATCATTGGGGTTATGGGAAATGTAAATATAGTAATCCGTATTCTTCGAACGTTTCCACTGGAATACATCAAGGCTTGGAGTAGTTGATACAACAAGACTTGCATTCAGGAGATTAAGTCTGGTAAATACCTTGTTGCCTTCACCCAGATATTCTCCTGTAATGTACTGGTATTTTTTATTAAATACCGGATCATCCTCAGATGCCGTGAGATATGTTATCTTCTGTTTTCTTTTCTCAAACTCGTCAAGGAGCGGTTCGAAAACATTCCAATAGCGTTTGCTTTCAGCGTAAATAACTATCGGAAGCTTTTGTTCATTGATCAATTCACCTTTGTTCCCGCTTGCATGGAATTTAACCTTCATGATCAATGTTTTAAATGCAAATACCAGTACTCCGAAAAGTCCGAAGAGAATGGTAAACAGCATTCCGCCTGTTCCGGGATCAATATATAAAGCTTTAAGATAATCCATCAACAACCACCAAAGACTGCAAAATATCGGTCAATCAAATTATGATTAACAAAATATTTTACTATGATTTATATTGCTCTTCAAATGATCAGACATAAATTATAACCTGTGAAATTAATCATTTATGAAAAATATAAATATTTAGATATAATATCAGCATGAGTGATAGCGGACACAAACATTTCAGATTAAGCGGATCTCAGACCATTCTTCTGGGATTCTTTTTATTGATCGTCATCGGAGCATTTCTTCTTATGCTTCCTTTTTCTACTAAAACAGGTGAATGGACCGGTTTTTTAGATGCTTTCTTTACTGCAACTTCGGCAAGTTGCGTTACAGGGCTTATCCTTTACGATACACAAAGCCATTGGTCCTGGTTCGGTCAGCTGGTTATTCTCTCGCTGATCCAGATCGGAGGCATGGGTGTTGTAACCATGACGACGGTATTAAGCAGACTCATCGGCAAGAAAATCGGTCTTCAGGCCAGAACAACTATGCAGGAAGCCGTATCTGCACCGAATCTCGGCGAGATAATGAAATATACCCGTTTTATATTTATCGGCTGCGTTATGTTTGAGGCTATGGGCGCAGTTATGATGGCACCCGTCTTTGTGCCTGAATATGGTCCTCTAAAAGGCATTTGGCTTTCGGTCTTTACATCAATATCCGCTTTCTGTAATGCCGGCTTTGATCTTAACGGTTCATACGGGGAGTTTTCTTCAATGATGCCATATATGGACAATCCGGTTATCGTCATTACTCTTGTATTCCTTATCCTAACCGGAGGATTAGGCTTCCTTACCTGGATGGATATCAGAAAACACGGTTTGAGATTTTATAAATACAGCACACAGAGCAAGATCATTATTGTAATGGAAGTAATTCTCATACTCGTTCCCATGCTCTATTTGTGGTATGGAGAGTATAGCGATCTTCCCCTGAATCAACGATTCCTGGCATCGCTTTTCCAGGCTGTCACCCCAAGAACTGCAGGATTCAACACTACAGATTACAATTCTTTTTCCGGTACAGGTGTAGTTATGACTATTATCCTGATGCTTATCGGCGGTGCACCCGGTTCTACCGCAGGCGGTATGAAGATTACTACAATTGCGGTTTTATTCTTCACCATGCTCTCAGTCTTCAAACGCGAGAAGGCTCCGGCAGTATTCAAACGCAGAATTACTCATGAAGCCATTTCAGGAGCAATTGCGGTATTCATGCTTGATGTCATTATCGCGGTTTTTGGTGCAATGATTATAGCCAAGATCGAAGATGTTGCTTTTATGAAAGCTTTATTTGAGAGTGCTTCCGCAGTTGGTACAGTAGGTCTTTCAATGGGACTCACTCCGGCGCTTTCCACAGTGTCTAAGATCATACTTATACTTTCAATGTATACAGGACGTGTCGGCGGACTTACACTTGTTTTTGCAGCAATAACGCGTAGATCAATAGATAACAGACATTATCCGGCAGATAACATAGCGGTCGGTTGATCCGGCGGAAAGGAATAATATATGAAGAGCATACTTGTAATAGGAATCGGTCGTTTCGGCTATCATCTTATCGATCAGCTGAATAAAGCAGGAGATGAAATACTGGCAGTGGATCTTTCCGAGGAAAGACTTGAGCCTGTTATGAATATGGTTACAAGTTCTCTGATCGGTGACAGTACAAATGAAGCTTTTGTCAAATCGCTGGGCGTAGAGAGTTTTGATGTCTGCTTTGTCGCAATAGGAGACAGATTCCAGGCTTCCTTGGAAACTACTTCCCTGCTCAAAGAGTGTGGTGCAAAGTATGTTGTAGCCAGAGCATCCCGCTCAGTTCACGAAAAATTCCTTTTAAGAAACGGAGCTGATTCTGTCATCTTCCCTGAAAGACAGCTCGCAGAATGGTCAGCTATACGTTACTGTTCCGGAAGAGTTGTGGATTACCTTGAATATCCCGGTGATTATTCGATCTTTGAAGTTAAAGTTCCTAAAGAATGGATCGGCAAGAGTCTCGTGGATCTTGGTATACGCAATAAACTCCATCTCAACATCTTATCTATAAGAAGAAAAGGCGAACCTATTTTGGAGTTCCCGGCAGATCTTGTATTTGAAGAAGGTGACACTGTAACTGTTTTCGGTGCCGATAAAGATCTGAAAAAGCATCTCTCGATCAACTATTAAGACTTATGTAGCCAAAGCATTGTACAGCCGGATTTTGTTCCGGCTGTTTTTAATAGTCTCCGTTGTATTCCCAATTATCAGGATCGTGGATATCTCCGCCTTCAAATGTGAACCATGATCCCGGAAGGAATGTATTACCATTATTCTCTTCAACACTGATAATGGGCGAAAAGAATACTTTCTGCGGACCGTTTTTATAATCTGATATTATCGGGTTTCCTGTAAAAGGATTCATCGGATCTTCTATCAAACCTGAAGCTGCAAGGGCGGGCGTATCGCCATTGGTCATAAGATCCTCACACACCGTGAATCCCGTAGCATCAAAATCCTTGACCATCAGAAGAGGCATGAAATTCTCTAAATCTGTATCTCCACATGTTAAGTCAAATTGGCTCAATGCCCTGCCGTGATCGGAAACAATGATGATCCTCGTATTATCATAGACTCCGTTCTCACGGAGATAATCAAACCATTTTCCAAGTGCCAGATGCGCAGCCATATTGATCTGATAATGCATTACCTGCTCTTCATCTGCCATCTCCATTGTTTTACCGTCAATTGTAAAACGCGCAGTCATATCATCATGATATGAAGTATTGTCAACCGTCATGGCAGGAACATAATCCGGTTCCTGCAAATAGCACTGTGAATGTGTTGTTTCGTTAGCCATCATGATAAATGTATTATCAGAACTGTCGCTGATCTCAGTAATATCGGGCAAAGCACAAAGGGTTGAATAAGCATCAACAAAGTCCATATTATAACCTTTACTGAGTGAAAGCCCTTCCCTTGTCTGAACGAACTGTCCTCTGTCAACTGAGCCGGGCTCGTTATATATACCTTCATCATAGATCGTATCCTGAACGAATACAGGCGCAATTTTCATAAGTGAGAAACAGAAGAAATTACGGTTAAGACTCTTATGAACAGTCTCAGATAAGGTAATAGAGTAAGTTTCGCTTGTCTCTGAATCAAATATGCTGTATCTGCCATTCAGATTAAGGCAGTTAAACTCCGGATGATCATCATATATCGTCAGGTCCGGAAGCCAGTAATATCCGGCATACGGCGGATCACAGACAGTTACATCAAAACCATTTTCTCCAAAAAGTACCGGCATAACTCTAAGAGCTTCATTGTGCTTATCTTCAAGACTCAATGAATCTCTCTCATTCATTCTTTCCGGAGTATATTCATATCCGCCGAACAAAGCTGTAGCAGCGGTGTTCGTAAAAGCTCCGTATGAAAGTGTATTCGGATAATAGGTAAAACCATCATACTGCTCCAGTAATTCCGGTTTCTCATTAAAGATATATGGTATCTCTGTTCCCATTGCACGGTCGAGCATAATAACTACCACATTTTTACCGGTCTTGCTGAGCGAAAAAACTTTTTCGTCAGGCGCTGTCTCGACCGCATTCTGGTGACTGCCTGCAGATTGCTGATAAGTATCAAAAGCACGCCATATTCTGACAGTATGATAAATGCCAATTGCAAAGACAGACAATCCGGCAACAATCAGAACGGTTCTCAGAATTTTGGATGCCTTGGCATAAAGCAAAAGAAGAACAACGCAGGCTGCAAATATAACTGCCGCATTTATGAGAGTATCTTTAAACTGAAATTCGGGTTTCTTATCATAAAGAAGTGTTGAAGAAAGATTACCCAGATTTGTTCCGAAGAACATATAGTTAATTATCGATACACCGCAAATGATCCAAATTACTTTACTGAACAATGACTTGACGCTGTCACTCATAAAAAAGTAGAAAACTCCGCCCCAAAGAACCCATGTTCCGAACGATAAGAGCATTGAGTTAAACACATAGAAAGCCGGATTATTCTGAAGAACAACATCTATAAATTCCAAAGAAGAAGTATCAATTACTGTTGACGGAATGAGCAGGCCTGTTGTAAGAGCCATAAAAATGCATCCGAATGAGAATATGACTGTGGTCTCTCTTGTTTTTGTCTGTTTTTTTATCGGAATACGGATTCTGTTTCTTAACAAATGTAATGCCAAAGGAATACACAATAAAAGACAGCACAAAGAAAGGACTATCTTTCGCTTTGTCCCGAAATCCGGATTGATCAGAGTAAATATCATGATACCGGCACCAGCAACTGCCGAAACAATAAAAAGGGCCCTCTTCGGATCTTTAAGCTTATAGAATATATTCTTTACAAGTGAAAACACATTATTCAAAAGCCAATAGAATACAAGTCCTGAAGGAGAATGATAAAGCAATACAAGGAACACTGCGGCCAGACCGAAAACCTGTACCTTCGCTTTTATAGGATGTCCTTTGGTATAGATAATACCGGAAACAACATTTATCAATGTCATAAGTATCGGAAGGACATTAACAGGGAACCCCGCAATGCTGAACATAGCATCTTCGGCACCGAGATCATTTATGAATCCGAATTTCATTCCCTGAAGGTCTTCCATACCGGACAGCAAATTGTAAGCAGCTATAAAAAACGGAATCTGCAAAAGCAAAGACACAGAACTTTTCAAAGCATATATCGGCTTGTAATGATTGATCCGATAATACTCCTGAGTCATGAAGAAACGTTCATCACCCTTAAATGTTCTCTTAATGTGCTTAAGGTGCGGCGCCATCTTCGTTTGGATATCACGTTCTTCAGCCTGCAGTTCATCCGCTCTTTTATACAAAGGCAAAACAAGAAGATTAACTGCGAGACTCAAGAATATGATAGTCAGGCCCTCGTTCCCGATTATTCTGTTTGTAACCGAAAAAACGAATTCAAAAAACAACTGTAAAGGCGAAATAATAAAAGTATATAGCGCTGACAAAACTGACATTAAATATAATAACCTTCCGGTATGATTCTCTGTTATGTTCAAGCAAATAATACTCTCACCTCATGAAAGGACCGATAAGTCCGATCATGAGGTGGAGATAAGTGCAGTATTAGGTTGTGTTTTCAGACATTCTTACGAATTATCTTACAAGTCTTTCTGTCTCCTGAGCGATTGCGAGCTCCTCGTTTGTAGGAATAACGCAAACTGTTACCTTGGATGTGGGCTTGGAGATGATTGCTTCCTTGCCGCGGAGACCTGCATTAGCCTCTTCATCAAACTCAACGCCCATGAACTCGAGACCTTCACACATAGCTTTTCTCATGTGATCTGTGTTCTCGCCGATACCTGCTGTGAAGACGATAACATCAACGCCTTCCATAGCTGCTGCATAAGAACCGATGATCTTCTTGCCCTGATATGCGAACATATCGAGTGCGAGCTGAGCTCTGTCATTGCCTTCCTTAGCTGCCTTCTCAAGATCTCTGAAGTCAGAAGAAACGCCCGAAACACCTTGAACACCGCTCTTCTTGTTGAGAAGTGTGTCCATCTCGTCAGGTGTGAGATTCTCATTCTTCATGAGGAAAGGAACGATTGCAGGATCGATGTCACCTGTTCTTGTGCCCATGCAGATACCTGCAAGAGGTGTAAGACCCATTGATGTATCCTGGCACTTGCCGTCCTTAACAGCAGCGAAAGAAGAACCGTTACCGAGGTGGCATGTAATGATCTTGAGATCCTCGTACTTCTTGCCGAGGAAGTCTGCTACTCTGTGGCTTACATAACGGTGAGATGTTCCGTGGAAACCGTAACGGCGGATGTCGTACTTCTCGGAAAGCTCATAAGGAAGAGCATAAGTATATGCCTTGGCAGGCATTGTCTGATGGAATGCTGTATCAAAAACTGCAACCTGAGGTGTGCCTGCAGGAAGAACATCCTCACATGCCTCGATACCGATGAGGTTTGCAGGATTGTGGAGAGGGCCAAGAGGGAAGCAATCCCTGATAACCTTCTTAACATCATCATTAACGATAACTGATTCGCTGTAGTACTTACCGCCGTGGAGGACTCTGTGGCCTACGGCAGCGATCTCAGATACGTCAGCGATAACGCCGTGGTCCTTATCAACAAGTGCGTCAAGGATCATTCTTACGGCAACCTTGTGATCAGGCATGGGTTCTGTTGAGATGAACTCATCCTTGCCTGTGGGCTTATATGTGAGCTTACCGTCGATACCGATTCTCTCGGCATTACCTTTAGCGAGGACATCACCTGTATCGATGTCGAAAAGCTGGAACTTGGCGGATGAGCTTCCGCAGTTAATTACTAAAATCTTCATTAGACTAAATCTCCTGTCTTTATAGTTATCTTAAACCGTTAAGTCCTTAAGCCTGTGCAGCCTGAGCCTGAACTGCCGTAATAGCAACTGTACCAACGATGTCGTCAGCATTGCATCCTCTGGAGAGATCATTTACAGGAAGTGCAAGACCCTGGAGGACCGGACCATATGCAGGAGCCTTTGCAAGTCTCTGAACGAGCTTGTAACCGATGTTGCCTGCTTCGAGAGAAGGGAATACCAATGTGTTAGCGTGGCCTGCAACCGGTGATCCGGGTGCCTTAAGCTGACCGACCTCTTCAACGAGAGCTGCGTCGAGCTGGAGTTCACCATCTACTACGAGATCAGGATACTTTTCCTTGGCGATCTTAACTGCATTTGCTACCTTATCAACATCAGCGTGCTTTGCAGAACCATATGAGGAATATGAGAGCATTGCAACCTTTGCAGGAGCGCCGATGAACTGCTCGAAAGACTCAGCGGAGAGCTTAGCGATCTCTGCAAGCTTAGCGGAGTCAACATCAGTGTTTACTGCGCAGTCAGCAAAAATAAAGAGACCGTGCTCACCAAGATCGCAGTTAGGAACATCCATAAGGAAGAATCCGGATACTGAAGAAATGCCGGGTTTTGTCTTAAGAAGCTGGAGAGCAGGAAGGATCGTATTACCTGTTGAGTGGCATGCACCGGATACGGCACCGTCAGCGTCACCGCACTTGCACATAAGGCATGCATAGTACATATAGTCTGAGTTCATCTTCTCCTCAGCCTTCTCGGGTGTGATGCCCTTCTTCTGAGCATCAGCGATAAGAGCATTTGTCTCTTCTTCGGAAAGACCCTTCTTCTCTGCCTTCTTCTTTGCTGCAGCAACCATGGTGTCTACGCCACGGAGCTCAACAAACTTATCGATATATTTCTGTTTATTGGGATCATTAAAAGGATCAACGATCGTAGCACCTGTGATATCAAAGCCTTCTGAATTCTTTGCAATCTCATCCGGTGTTCCGATAATTATAAGGTTAGCCATATCTGCCTTGAGTATCTTCTCGGCAGCCTCAAAAGTTCTCTTGTCCATTGACTCGGGAAGAACGATAGTCTTCTTGTCAGCTTTGGCTCTGGCCATGATGTCATCAATAAATGCCATATATATTAATCTCCTTTTGGAATTTTTAGTCGTCAAAAGTATACTCGTAAACCTATATTATTTCAAATAATAAATAGGGTAATTACAAAGTAGCCAGACGGGTGCTCAGATTCTCTCTCGCATAGAATACATATCTGTCGTTTTCTTCCCTGAAAACCATGTAAAGAGCAGGGCTGGTCGATTTGGTCGCAACCCTTTTGCCAAGCGTATCCGAGAGTCTGTCATAGAGATCAGTGTCACCCATGTAATATGCGATCATCATTCCGTCAGCATATGCGCCCATGGCTTCCCTTCCCGAATAGTTGCCGGTCATAAGAACAAATTCCGTGTATATTCTTCCGTCATTCATTACCAGACCTTTGAATTCGGCATAAGAGGAGCTGTCGAGCTCGCCCACTTCAGCAAGATTTCTCATTGTCTTAATGCTCTGTGCGATATCGATGGTGCCGGTGCTCTCGCCGCTGTAGATATAATCACCGCAGTCCATGGCACCGGAGGTTGCATAAGCATAGAAAGAGTATCCTGCACCTGCAAAGCCGCCCTTAACGGCTTCCAGAGCTTTCTCATACGCTCCCTGAGCGATAAGGCCGTTGTTCTCAAGGTCTCTTATCAGTCTCAGATTGATATTAGAGAGCAATACTCCTTCGATCTCTTCCTGTATCTCATTAGTTTCGACTTCAGCGCTGTCGTAATCTCCCGTGATCGTTCCGTACAGCTGTTCCATTGAACCTTCTTCGTCCGCATCGATAATGCTCGGATCCTCAAGGCTTACATAGAGTGATTCGGAGTATTTGGCAACAGAAATCTTCTCTGTCCTTATCTTTCCTTCCCCGTCGAAAATATTATCCACTATCGTTTTTATCTCTTTATAGTCAGAATCACTGCCATAAGAAATATAGTATTCCATCATCGCATCGAGCCAGTCGATCGAAGCCGATACCGACACGATCTCTTCACCTGATGCCGCACTGTCTGCATATACAAATGCCCTGTATGTTCCGTCAGGAAGTCTGAATCGTTTAACGACTTCCTCTTTGAGGGCAACAGCACTTGCTCTGTCCCCTCCCCTGACATAACACTTAAGGAGCAATGCCTGATCAGATAATCCGTAAATTCCGGAACTCTCCGCCTCCTGTGTTACAAGACGTCCGGCTATCGTATAAGATGTAGCGGCAAGTATTCCGTCACCGCCTTTTCCTACAATGAGTTTTTTTGTCCTGCCGAAAAGATAATCACTTACGATATTGTTATCAGCTGCAAGGTGGCTGTATTCATATCCGACACGTGCCGGAGAAGTGATCTTCAGTTTGGAACCGCCTCCGAACCTTCCGGTATAGAACAGATAAAACACAGTCACGCCAAGAGCAAGCGCGATAATGATCGCTCCTGTTACAATCTTCCCGATACCGACACCGGCTATTTCCTTGCGTTGCATAATCTCTGCCTTATGAAATATAATCTTTACAATCAAAGATTATACCAAAAGCAGAGGATATACATAAATTGCGGGTCATAGGAATAATTGCGGAATTTAATCCTTTTCATAACGGTCACGAATACCTGATCAAAAAGGCCCGTGAGATCGTAAATGATCCGAGGGCTATCGTTATGCCCGTCATGTCCGGATTTTTCACACAGCGCGGTATTCCTGCAATCTGTCCTCCTGCAGTACGTGCCAGACAGGCTCTTCTTTGCGGCGCGGATGTTGTTCTTGAACTCCCCTTCAGTTTTTCATGTGCACCTTCTTCGAGATTTGCGGAAGGCGCCGTTTCCGAACTGATCTCCACGGGTGTCGTAACCGACATCGCTTTCGGTGTTGATACGGATAATACCGATATCCTTAGAGCTCTCGCGGATATGGATTTCGCAAATGATGACGTTTTCAACACTAAGCTGAATGAATATATTTCCACGGGGATCAGTTTTCCCCAGGCAAGAGCTGCCGCCATAAAGGATCTGGCGTCCCAAAAAGGTATCGGAGGCGATCTGGATCCGGTACTCTCAAGTCCTAATTCCATACTCGCATTAGACTATCTGTTGGCACTGAAAAAGATCGATAAGAAACACAGGATCAACGTGATCATGATAAGGCGCGAGGGCGAAGGCTACCACTCTTCTGACATCGGTGCGGATTTTGCGAGTGCGACATCTATCCGCAACGCGATCTCAACAGAGGCACCTCATTTCAGCCAGTCAGCCATCGCCGGCAAACTTAACGGACACATGCCTGACCGTTCACTCGGCGCAATGCTGTCATCTGCTTCTTCAGGAGTTTTCAGATATCCTGATTACGTTGGCTACATCAGGAATGCGATGATTACGGCAAATGCCTCCGAGCTAGACAGTATCGCTTACATGAGCGACGACTTGTCAGGCTATATCAGAAACTTTGCATCTGATATCAGACCTGACACTATACCTGATGACGATCACGACCTTAAGGTTTTCGAGAAAAAGATATCAACAAAGAGATATACGGTTTCCAGGATCCAGCGAGCTCTGGCAAGCCTGATGACAGGCCAGGACGGTTCTTATCTTGAGATAAAGCTTCCTCCCTACATCAGAGTGCTGGGCTTTAATTCCGAAGGTAAGTATTGTCTTAAGATAATGGGCAAATGCGCGAAGATCCCTGTTATCAACAGACCTTCCGACTGCCTGGAACTCCAGTCTGAAAATGAGGATCTTAAAAAGATATTTGAGCTCGACATGAGAGCTGCTTCTCTCGGCTGGAAGCTTTACGGTAAAAACACCGCTTCCGAATGGGAATCAATCCCCGTAATAGTTAAATAAACGCAGAACAAAGCCGTCCGCCGGAAATTCCGACAGACGGCTCAATTATTCTCTTAGTTAGGTCAATTAAGCCTTGGCAGCGTTAGCAGCCTTAGCAAGTCTGGACTTTGTTCTGGAAGCTGCATTCTTGCTCATGTGGCCCTTAGCAGCAGCCTGGTCCAATGCCTTCTGTGTAGACTTGATTGTAGCATCAAGATTCTCGCCGTTAGCGATATCAGCCTTTGCCTTCTTAACAGTTGTGCGGATAGCACTCTTCTTGCTCTTATTGGCAGCAGCCTTCTTCTCGGAAACGCTTACACGCTTGATAGCTGATTTAATATTAGGCATTTTATCTCTCCTTTTTAGAGTTATATCTTCAAATTACCGAAGAATTGTATCACGATTGATTTTTATTAGCAAGTCTTTGTTGCTTCATAAAGTCCGATACTTGCGGCAATTGTAATATTTAAGCTGTCAATATTCGAAGTATGCTCAATTCTTATGGGCTGTCCTATCTTCTGAAATGACGGATCAAGTCCTGTCGCCTCATTGCCCATGATCAGCGAAAACGGCTTATTTATCGTGGTTTCCTGAAGTTTTGTACTACCATCGAGCATGAACGGATAAAGGTTATTCGAAGGAAATCTCTGAGCATAACAGGAAAACTCGTCGAATACTTCGATCCTCACGCTTGCGCATGCCCCCATGGACGCCCTGATCGTCTTCGGATCAAAAGGATCTGCTGCAGTCTTTCCCACTATCGCAATATCCTTTACGCCAAAACCCAGGCAGCTCCTTACGATCGTGCCGAGGTTACCGCAGTTGGAAGGATTCACGAGAACCATGTGGTTGCCGTCGTTAAGCCTGGCCTTCTTTTTTTCGATAACGCAGATAACGAAGCAGTTATCCTTTTTTGAGAGGATGTTAAACGGCTTTTCTTCTGTGGATACGGGAATATCGTTTCCACAGATGTCCTTTATCTTCGCGATAGTCTCTTCAGATCTGAAACCCGGATGAAGGATCATTCCTTTTACGGCATCACGGTTTTTGAGAAGATACTCCATAGCAACCGTCGCGCCAAGCCCGTATGTATGTATATTGTCGCTTTTATAGCTGGTAACTTTAATCAATTTGCATTCTCCCTATATCAATTCAACTATGTTAATATAATTTTATCTCAAATAAGTAAAGGAGCAATCTGTATGTCAGAAAATCAGAACCCTCAGCAGGGACCTTATTCCGAGCAGCTTCCTTCTAACGCAAAGCTGTTCTCAATCTTTGCTTACATTGGTCTTTTTTGGCTTTTAGGTTTATTGATCTCACCTGAGAAAACATCACCTTTTGTAAGACATCACGTAAATAACGGAATCGTTCTTTCGATCATGGAAGCTATCGCAGGCGTAGTCGGATTCCTTTTGGGACTCATCCCCTATGTAGGCTGGCTTTTCGAACTCGCAGTCTGGGGCTGCTGTGTTGCAGTTATGGTCATGGGCATCGTTGCCGCTGCAAAGACAAAGTATTTCTCTATCCCGGTTATCGGTGACAAGATCAAGATCGTAAAGTAATACTTGAATAATAAGTCATCAAGGCCTGCATCAATTGGTGCAGGCCTTTCATTTGCACAGAACTTTCAAAACATATATAATTGTCGTCGGCATCGAGGTGTAGCGCAGTTGGTAGCGTACGTGCTTTGGGAGCATGGGGTCGCAGGTTCGAATCCTGTCACCTCGACCAGAACGAAAAACGATCGGCTTTATGACCGATCGTTTTTTCATTCTATGTTACAGTTCCGACTTGATTCCTAATCGATCTGCATACACCGAATAATAGAATTCGTATATTTTCTTTTGTTCACCCTCGATGATCGATTCCATCTTTTTATATGCCTCGATCGCTTCCTGTCTTTTACCCTGGTGAAGTTTATACTCGGCTTCGACAATATATCTGGTAAAGAATCTGGCAGAGTCAGGTGAAGTATACGATGCAAGCTTATCAGCATACTCTCCGGCGCGCTCATAGTTTTCGATGAGCATGTAATAAATATAGTAGATATTATCTACGTACATATTAAATACCTCATGCTTGTGATTCATATCCATAATGGGCTTGGCACGCTCTAAAAGATTTATTGCACTGCCTTTATCATTTAAGCCGCGGCAGATTTCCATAAGGCTGCCATAGTAAGTCAAAGCAGACATTCCATGATCGATATAAATGGTACTCTTGGCTGTAAAGCTGTTTTCGTCAAGCAGCCTGATAAGCTCAAGTGACTTATCGTATTTTCCCAACGCATTATAGTAATCAACCGTAAATAGAACAAATTCCCTGAGATATACCTGATCTATCTTCTCTCCGTTTTTATATGCATTTATCGCCTGATTGGAAAGCTCGAAATACTTCTCCGTATAACCATTCGTAAATAATTCTTTTCTAAACTCAGAATAGACCTTGCCGTAAGGCTTGTTCTTTTCTTTGCTTATCATGATCTTGAACACTACATAAGTTACCGGAAGCGCTGCCACCAGAACGATAGCAAACGCGATAAGAAGGTTGTATCTGAATAACCTGTGAAAGAATAATGCAATGGCAACGCCGAATAGTACGACGACCAGATACATAATTCCCATGACTTTGAGTTTGACTGTTTTTCCCATACAGTTGGCTCCTTGTTATCACATCGAAAAGAATTCGATCTTCTTTTCGGCCATCTCATCTACTCTTTCGATATATGTTAAAGCATCCTTAATGGTGGGACATCTCTCCACCCTGTGCTTATAGAGTTCACCTTCCTGCTTAAAGCATCTCTTGCTCATGCCGCCAGCGCCGAATGACAGAACATCTCTGCAGTCGCTCATCATGGCAACATTATAGATGCTTCCCGTATTGCCTTTTGCAAATCCTGTATTCTCAAGTCCGTGGCCTGTGTCTTTCTGGCGGTACATATAATACGGTCTGTATCCTGCCTCCTGCAAAAGATCGTAGCTTTCTGCCACGCACAAGTCTAATTCTCCCCTGCTCTTTTCAAAGTCCATTACTTTCTCGCGGCTCATGGCAGCTCTTCTCTTCTTATAAAGAGTGTGGACAGTAATGTTTGCAGGAGCAAGTTCGATCAGTCTCTTAGTCGAATTAACATGTTCTTCGGCATCCTCATAAGGAAGCCCTGCAATAAGATCCATGTTTATCAGATCAAATCCCATATCACACGCCTGCCTAAATACCCTGACAGTATCTTCTGCAGTATGTTTTCTTCCGAGTCTCAAAAGCGTCTCTGACTTCATCGTCTGCGGATTGATGCATATCCTGGTGATACCATGATCTCTCATCGCTTCAAGTTTTCCCTTGGTGATCGTATCTGGTCTTCCTGCTTCAACAGTCACCTCGCAATCAGGTGTGATCATAAGATTTGAATAGATTGCATCAAGAAGCGCAGCAAATTCCTTCTCTTCGAAAACCGTAGGCGTACCGCCTCCGACATATAACGAAGAAAGCTGTCTGTCTATCGAAGGTGCCACCAGCTTTATCTCGCGCTCGAGAGCTGCTTCGTAATTAACCAGCCTGTCCATGTGACAGGAAATATCAGATGAAATGAATGAACAGTATTCGCATCTTGAAGGACAGAAAGGCACTCCGACATAAACTCCAAGACTGTTCTCAGGTACTTTGGATAATAACCTTTGTTCTTCTCTTGAAGTCTCATATGCAAGCTTTGCCTTATCGGATCTTACAAAATACTTTGTCATGAGATCTTCGGCGCTGTCTTCTTCCCATGCTACAAGTGTGGGTCTTATTCCGGTAAGACAGCCCCACGGCATGTTTTTCGATGTGATATCAGACAAGGCCATATAGAGCGATCTCTTGATCTCACGTCCGGGCTCTAAAAGCTCTCCCTTATATTCATATTCCTTATTATCCGAATATGTAACAGATCTTCCGTCAGCAAAAAGCTCATTAATAAGTCTGACATCCGGACCTTCAGGCGCAATGACCTTTCCTTCGTCCTTCAGTTCTTCAGGGACACCACAGAACATCCTGACAACATCAGACACTCCGTAAAATTTATCGTGACCTTTAAGTATGACTTCAAGCATCCAACTCGCCCTCAACATATGTCATATAGAACCTTACATAAACACTGTCAGGAACATTATAAGATTCCACGCCTGACTCACCATTCGTCTTTAAGAAGGTATCATTAACCATGTCACTTGTCTCAGCAATATTAATTCCAAGCTTTTGTTTGATCTGGTCAACTTCGTTGTCTATCTGTCTCCAATAGATTACAGATGCCCGCATATCCCTGTACACCGGATCCATCTCAGCTGTTGCCGGATACTGCGGAACAACCTCTCCCGTAGCTTCGGCTATCTCGTCAGCAACATGATAGAGATTCCAAAAGATCTCATAGTAACCTGCATATCTGAAGTCTGCCCTTGAAGATGAGCAGCAGGCAAGTATAGCCAGAGTGTTGCAATCAGTCTCACTTGCATATCCTTTTGCATGACAGAGTTCATGACACAGTGTAACGGGGAATTCAATAATGCTCATATAATCGGTATTAACGTTTACTTCATCCAGGAAAGGATCATACATTCCCACGATATGTGTATAGCTCCAGTAATGGCTCATAGATACCGGCTTTGCACGGACATAATTCTTACTTAAAGGCACATCGTATTTCTCGCTGAATGCATCAATAAGCGAACAAGCATATGTGGCTGAGTTCTCAAAACTTTCCTGCATATGAGCAACACCGTTATAGTCTTCACCCAGGTGGCTCCTCGCCTCGATCATCCCTATGTAAGCCCATCTGAGTGCATTACAGTAATCCTCATATGACAGTTCTTCTTCCGTCATATCAAGTGCTTTATACACATGTGTGCGCTTGTAATTAAAACCGTGCATAGCCTGAAAGATAACTGCTCCGATAAGAACAATTATCAACAGATTCCTGAATGATTTATAAAGGTATGAAAGTGCACCATTGCCAAGGAACTTTTTAACCAGAATAACAGACCAAATGATCAGTCCTATAACAAGTAAAGGTGTTATACAGACAACTATGTTTTCCGTCAAAGAGTACTGGAAAAACATATTAATGCTCTGCATTGGTTTTGAAATATAAGGAAAGATATTTGTGCAGTAATAGTCGGCAACATTTCTTGGAACAAAAGAATTGGCAAACACGGCGAAAAAGCAAAGAACAGGCAGCGTCAAGGCCGTTGCAATCCTTATGGCAATTCTTCTCTTTCCTTTATTTTGGATCTTCATCGTATATTATTAATTAAAAGGAATATCACGAATAAGACCGCATATACAAGAGGCTGATGTGCCAGATAGATAATAAGCGAGTGTCTTCCGATAAACTCAACAGGTCTGGCAATTGCAGCCATCACCTTTCCTCTGCCGGGGAATAAAGTCTTTTTATCCTTGTAGCAGATCCTACCTATCACACAACCGATAAGAAATACACCAAGCCAAGGGAAAAGCGGCATATAATCTGCCATCCAGGGAGAACCTGATATCTCAAAACCTATTGGAAGAAATAAAAGATTATCTGTCGAATAATCCATTTCACTTATATTGCAGCCACAGATAACAATATAAAGGCCTATAAGACCCATTATTACATTTACGGCATTCGCATTTGCATGAGTCTTTCTCTCAATATATGAGATCAATACATATAAAAAAACACCACAGGTAAGAACTGCAAGAACATTAAATATGATCAGGCATTCTATACCGGCAAATTTAGTGATAAGAAATGTTACAAGTGTCAGTAACAATGCTGCGCCCAAAAGCTTAAAACCTCTTTTCACATTATTGCGTGATAGCGTACAGCACATTCCCGATACACTTACAAAAAGAACAACGATTACAGGATGAACGAAAGACCAGAACCATCCTTCTTCAAGATAAGAGAAAATATCTGCCCCGAATTCATATCTGACATCCCATGACATATGCATGAAGAGCATCATGATAAGAGCTATTCCTCTTAAGAAATCAAGCTCCCATGCGCGTTCTTTTGCCAGGCTCTTTTTAGCGCTCACTTATTCTCCTGCCCTTCTGCCAGACAGCTTCCTAAAGCAGTCGCAAATACTGCATCTTCAGGAACGATCATATTTACTCCATAAAGACCTTCAAAAGGAATGAGATACTGCTGGCATTCCTTAAGATCTGTCAGCTGACCTGTAAAAACAATATCTTTTAAATTACATTGTCTGGATGCCATAACAGCAACTGTACCGACAGCCTGATATACAAGGTTAAACACACCGGCCATCTTATCTTCTCTTGACAGATCATCTGCAGCTTTACCGAAGTTGGAAGCTGTAACATTCATAGGAAGCCCGGTTACGCCATTTCTCGTGATATCGCCGATAGTAAGATCGCATTTTAATACATCGCCAGTTGTTGCCATATCTGACAGTTTTACAGCGTCCGATGTACCGGTCAATGCTAAGCCTAAGCCTACAAGAGTTCCTCCTCCGACACCTGAACCGATTATATGTCTGACTGAATCCTTCTTAGCTTCCAAATATGCAGTTCCGGTACCCATGCTGACAACAACAGCATGTTCCAGTCCTGAAAGATATAATCCACCTAAACCTGTAGCTATGAATTCTTCTACGATTACAGTCTTTATCCCCAATATAGGTCCTTGCGGGAATCCTGCTCCGACACCTGTTATATTGATCTGTTCGATATCATTAATGGAAAGGGCATGATCATTTATGAGTTTTCCTACTGCGCCGAATGCAGAGGTGACGGGATCTGCCGCCTTCACAATATCTCTGGCAATTATCTCGCCATCCTTCATTCCCACGATCTTGGTCGTGCTGCCGCCGATATCCAGTCCAACTTTTATATTCATATTTTCATTCCTTTTGTTTTTCGAAATTCTAACAAAATAACAGGTTCTTATTCAACCTGATATTTCATTCATACTCTGAATATTATTACACAAAAAGGGGCATTGCTAAGCAACACCCCTTTGAAATACTGACCTGATTATGAATTATCCGTAATAGAAAACGATTGTATCCTTATAGGTTGGGTCTATACCATTCGCAATCTGAGCAACATCATCATCAGTAAATCCATACTTAGCACTCTTCAGCGTTGCGGCAGTTAAAGATTCACCATTAATCTCAACTGTTCTGGTTCCTTCAACATTATCGTATTTAGCACAATCTTCAAATCTGGGAAGCCAGAAACCACCATCATATCTAGTAACATAATTAGTGTTGCTATAATTGTCTTTTACAAAAATCCTGTAATTTACATAACAATTCTCGGGATCGTATTTGTAGAACATACTAATAGCCCACTTTGACTTGGAAGTCGGCGGTGACGTCATCAAATTTGTAGGATCAAATACAGCATACGCTGTTGTACCCGTGCCCGCTGCTGTAGAACCGGCATATGCAGTAAGTGTAGGAACTGTACCCGGCGCACCGCTTGGATTGACTATTTCCCACTTCCAATAAGCTTTTGATTCCCATGTTGCCTGTGAATATGTTAAAAAAGAATTCTCAAAACCCTTAGCATAAAGCATGGCATAATCAGCAGAATCATCAATATTGTATGTAGTTATAAAAGAATTTGAGATAGCTGCACAAACTCCGGCTATTATTCCACCAAGCATAACGGTAATTGCCAAAACCAATACCATTTCTACAAGTGTAAAACCTTTTTTCTTTCTACTTATCTTTTTCATATCGACCTCCGGAGCAACCTGCTATCAATTAAAGCCACTGCCAACAACTGTAGCACCATTCAAAGTAGGATTGCCATTATCTACAACCCAATAATACAAGCCAGCATCAGAATCATATTTAACAACTATCTTACCCTTGGATGCTTCTGTTCCATTTGAACAATACTCAGGGAAATAAACTAATGACTTATGATTATCAGCATAGGCATTATAAGTAGAATCATCAGGAGTATAGTTATTTGACTCATATCTAACCTGTGTAGGTACAGTTAAAGACAAAGTATTCCTGGATATTTCAGCAACATATAATGACTCCAAAGAGTTACCGCCATGAACGAAATTTAAAGTCTTATGACCACCGCTTGAAGTATATCCGGCATTTATAGCCATAACCTCTCTGCCTGTGGAACCTGTATTTTGTAAGTGGCTCCATCCGGATACTTTGTTCATGCACGCATTATAATTAGTAGATCCGGACATACTGTAAACCGAAGTCTGGAAAGAATATGCCATCGTTGTAATAAATCCGTTGATAAGCATTGTTGAAACAACAACCAGAATAAATACACCCAGCATTGTCTCAACAAGGGTAAAACCTTTACGGCCTCTGATCTTATTAATCTTTTTCATCTTATATCACCTCAAAAACCGTAATTTCTAAGCTTTTCTTCGCTGTCGTTAGTTTTCTGGTTCAAATCATCAACTGAAGCATTAACTCCGTTATTGGCAGCTTTTGTAGTTTCAATCCAATCGCTGACACCGGTCATAACAAACGCGGCAAGCATTAGAATAATAGCAACTACCAGTATTATCTCAACTAAAGTAAATGCACGGATATTATATTTCTTACACAACCTGCGCATAATCTACCTCCGGATAATTAATATAAAACTTCATCTAATGCTATTATACTGACTTTTGTGTAAATTTCAACACGAAAGTTAATAATTTGTTAAGAATGGTCACAATTTGTTAACAAATTACAAATATCGATTTCAAAATGCCTTTTATCCCAAAAATATCCAGATTCAAAGTGACTTATATTTCTCTTCAATAAATATAGTACAGTCTGACTCTATACAATTTCTAATCCGGATCTCAGCTGGTTATAATTGATATTTTACCAAAGAATAAAAAAGCGGAGAACTATGTTCTCCGCTTTCCTTAGAGCTAATTCAATCAGATTAGATTGTTGTACCCATGTTGATGCTTGTGTTAGCAGAAATAGCGCTGTTAACTTCACCGATAGATGAGTTGTGCTGTGAAAGTGATGCCTGAGCTGCCTTAGCTGCTGTGATGTACTTAGTAATACCGATAACGAGTACAGCTGCAAGGATAACGATGATAGCAATAACGAGTACCATTTCTACGAGGGTGAAACCCTTCTTTGACTTCTGAATCTTCTTCATGTTTAGATTCCTCCTGTTAAGTTTTTGAGTTTGTAGCCTTATTATACACACTCAGAATATAATTGCAACACTTTTTTCAAAATTTTTCATTTTTTTGCCACAATTATCATTTATGCTGCCGGAGCAGGTGTAGGTTCAGCATTCTCTTCTGCTTCAAAACCTATGAGTGTCTTGATGTCACCACTTGCATCAGAAAGCTGCTGCTGGAACAATGCTGTTGCCCAATAAGCTGCAAACGGCTTAGAGGCACCCGGATCAAAGTTCATGTTAACGACACCATACCAGAGACTGTTCTCATTGTCGCATACATAAGGGAATCCGATAAAGCCGCCCTTAGTATCAACATTTGTATCACCACACCAGTATGTATAAGGTGCATGGCTATCATCAACAGAGATTCTGTTTTTAAGGTTAGTTCCATAGAAATCAATCGAAGCTGTAAGCGTCATAATTCCATTAACTTCCTCTGCAACAATACCGCTTACCTTGATACAAGACGGGTTTTCAGCATTAATCTTCTTAAGTGCTGTTAAAAACTCATCATAACCTTTTCTCTTGGCATATTCGCCCTGACCCATCTGTTCACTGAGTGACTCGATAGTTTCAGCTACCGGAGTTTTTGAACCAGGTGTGAAATCAGGATTACGGTTGTACTGAGTAACGGTATATCCGTCAGTTCCGGAATATGTTACTGCAATCTGCATACATACTACGCTATCAGGACAGTTGGTTCCGTCAGGATAGCTTACAGATGCCATACCAATATCAGTAGATGAAACACTTGTTAAGAAAGGGCAGCCTGCGGTCTCAAAAGTTTTGAGTACATACTGTTCGAGACATTCAGTTTCAAGATTATCAATAAATGATAATTCAATATCTGAACATGATGCTTTCAAAACTTCAATCTCAGTTGCCATACTTGCATTGTTTTCTCTAAGTTGATCAAGATAAGCTTTTCTTTCCTGAAGAGTCTGTAATTCAACTTTGTATTCATCATACTTTTTGTTAAGAGTCCTGATTCCGAAGAAATATGCCAGAACAACTATAATCAACAGTGTGATTACATACATAAAACCTTTTTCTCTAGCTGAAAGATTATTCATTATTATTTCCTCCCCTATAATCAGCCTTCAACAGCCTGTGAAGCGGCCACAGGAGTGTAATACAACTTAATATCGCTGTTACCACGTCCGACATCAATATACTGACCGGATGTCATTACTTCATTCATACTGCCTTCTTCTAACTGATATCCGTCAACAAAGATTCTTGTAAGCTGATATGTTATTCCGGCATAAGTGTAAGATGTAACATCATTAATTGTATAAGAATCGCCTGCTCTAACATCAATAGTTTCAATACCGCCTAAAACAGTAGGAGCATCAGGATTGTCAACATAACGTGTAATAGAAATGTGAACGTTTCCAACTAACAAACCATTAATAGTGAAAGAATAATAATTGTTGATTGCATCAACTGTAGATCCATCAACTAATTCCTCGGGAGAAGATGCTGCAGGAACATCAATTCTTTGAACAGTAATTGCCGGTCTGGAAGCAAATACTCCCTTTCCGTTCAACATGTTTACCATATCTACTGCACTGTAATATGTGAAAGAATATCCGTCCATATCCAAAGTAGTATTGGTAATCCTGTATTTCTGAATGAATGAATCACTCGGAATGCACTTTGCGATTACATCAGGCAAATCTGTAGGAACCGCATCAATCTCATCAACGATTTTACGCATCTGAGAAAGTGCATAATACTGATTTGTTATATCATTTAACTGCTCATTCAAAAGTGCGTAATCCTGTTCAAGGGTAGCATATTCCGGACTTGCGAGAGTATTCTCGAGATCCCTGATCTGACCTTTTATAATAGTGTTTCTGATAAAGAAAGCTACGATAAATGTAAGAACTACAAATACTACCAAAACACCGATGGCAACACCGTAACCTAACATTCTTGCAGCTTTTGCCGCATTAGCTGTAAATTCGGCAAAAAAGTTTACATCTTTCTTTGCCAATAATTTTTTGCTGATTCCGTTAGCCTTAGCCATAAAGTTTACCCCTCCTTAATCGTGGCGGATCAAAGCGCCGCAACAATTTACGAACTTACCGATCTCAAAATCCCTAGGGCCAGATACTGTACTGAGAGCCTTAAGGATTTCAACCTGGGTACCAAGCTGACGGGCAAGTTCCTTATCAATCTTCTTATAACCTGCACCGGAACCATAAAGGAAGCAGGTGCTGATAGCATCAATGTGATACTTAGCGATTGAGAACTGAGCTGTACGGGAAACAGCATCAACAAGACTCTTGAAGTAAGCATTTACAGCACTCTGAAGAGCAGGTGTCTCTGCTACTGTCTCGTTCCAAACATCAATATCTTCAACAGGTACACTTGCCTCAGCCTCAGATGTAGTGATGTTAAGTCTTCTTGCAAGCGAAGACTGCTGGCTTCCGTTCTGGAGTTTCTTAACAGAGTCTGCAACCTGTCTGATGTTTGAATGGCCGAACTGCAGTCTTCTTGAAAGAACCGGGAAACCCTTGTCAAGAACTGTAACTGTTGTAGTCTTGCCTGAAAGTTCAATCAAGAGAATTGTTGACTGCTTAATGTTTACATTGCCGTTGATAATTCCCTGCTCGAAAAGCTTTCTTACAGCATTAGGGTTAACATCAAGAGCAACAGGGGTGAGATCCATATTCTTAAGGAACTCACGGTAATCTTTGATTACATCCGTAGGAATCGCTGTAGCTCTAACCTGAATCTTATCAGCATTTGTCTCAGCATCCTTCGTTGTTCCATAGACTAAATAGTCAATGGACATATCTCTGTTTGAACCCTGACCTAAGATCTCGTACTTAACCATGTCCTTAAGCTGATCGTCTTTAACTACTGGAAGCTCAAGATCTCTTGTGTGAACGAATGCACCTTCTGTTGTAACAATGCAGCTCTTCATTCTGATGTCGAGACGTGCAATTGCATGCTTAAGAGCCATAACGATTCCGAAAGAATCTGAGATAGCACCATCACTTACTGCATCACCTTCCAAAGGCACAATACCCATTTTTTCGATAGTAACATTTCCTGTCTTGGGATTGTAGCTGCCGACAGCTAACTTAATATCAGAACTGGAACAATCGAGAACCAATTCATTTCCGCTTTTTCCTAATGAAAAATCCATTTATTCTTCTCCTTTCATTCTTCGCGATTGGTATTACAAGAGCCACTGAGCCATTGTGAAGATAGGCATAGCGATACCGCCGACAACAACACCTACGATGATAGCCATGATGATGATCATAGCCGGCTCGAGAGCTGAAACCATCTTTGCTGTTGCTGCATCTGCTTCATCTTCGAAATAGTCAGCTGCCTTTTCCAAGATCATATCCAATGTACCGGATTCCTCACCGATCGATACCATCGCATAAATCATAGGAGGAAATTCTTTAATGTCTCTGATTGATCTGGATAAAGAAGTACCTTTTCTAATTTCTACACGAGCCTCCGCAAGCTTCTTCATTAAAATAACGTTATCAAGAGACTTCTCTGTAATTTCAACAGCCTGAAGAACTGAAATACCTGACTTAAGAAGCGTAGATACAGTTCTAGTGAATCTGGCTGAAGCACTCATTCTTGTAGCCTTACCGACAATCGGTGCTCTAAGCATGATCTTAGACCACTGTTCGCTTCCCTTGTCAGAACTCTTCCACATTTTGAATCCGTAAATGAGAAGTCCGGCAACAGCGATGTAAATATACCAATAATGAACAAGTGAATGTGAAAAGTTTAACAAGAACTTAGTAAGTCCAGGCAAGTCACCACCAAGTTCCTTGATTGTTTCACCGATCTTAGGAACGAGGAATGTCAAAAGACCTACACTGACTACCAAAGTAAGTCCTGCAAGAATCTTAGGGTAGACCATAGCTGAAGATATTTTGTTCTTTACCTTAGCTTCCTTTGCGAAGTGGTCAGCGAGTCTTTCCATGATCTCATCAAGACGGCCGGATTCTTCACCTGCCGCGATCATACTGATCATGATATTAGGAACTACACCTCTTTGTTCTGAGAAAGCTTCTGAAAGTGATCTACCGCTTTGTACTGATTCATAAATCTCACCAATACACTTTCTTGCTTTCTTTGTTTCAAGCTGCTGATACAACATGTCGAGTGATCTTACAACTGTAATACCGGCCGACAAAAGTGAAGCAAGCTGTCTGGAAATAATAACAAGATCCTTAGTTTTAAGCTTAGGGCTGCCGATTTCCATTCCGGCCAGTCCCTTACCCTTATCTAACGATAATGAAGCGATGTACTTGCCATCTTGCTTCAATTTTCTCGATGCTTCGCCAATTGATGCAGCTTCTATGATGCCTTCAGACATTTTACCTTTGGAATCGATAATCTGATATCTGAAATTAGCCATCTGATATTTCCCTCCTTATTAGATTTACAAATAGCCGCCCGATTATCAGGCAAACTCCATATCGCCGAACAACGGACTCTGTGTCTGACCGGCGTTATTAATGAAGCGCTTAAGATCTTCGGGGAATCTGCATCTCTGGAGAGCAGTGTCTCTTGTGATCATATTTCGCTTAACAAGCTCAGCGAGATAGAAATCAAGAGGGCACATTCCCGACTGAAGGCTCGTAGCGATAGCACTGTCTATCTGATACGTCTTACCTTCACGAATGTTGTTTCTGATAGCATCATTAGAGATCATGATCTCAAATGCTGCGCATCTTCCGCCGCCGATTCTCTGGACAAGAGTCTGACAGATAACGGCAACAAGAACAGTAGCAAGCTGAACTCTGATCTGATCCTGCTGATGCGGCGGATAAACGTCGATGATACGGTTAACTGTATCTGCAGCAGAGGAAGTGTGGAGTGTTGAAAGAACAAGGTGTCCTGTCTCGGCTGCAGTTATAGCTGTACTGATAGTATCGAGGTCACGCATCTCGCCGACGAGAATAATATCAGGGTCCTCACGGAGAGCAGCTCTAAGTGCGTTAGCAAAAGAAAGTGTATCTTCGTGAATTTCTCTCTGGTTGATCATAGCCTCACCATGCATGTGGAGATACTCGATAGGTTCCTCCAATGTAAGGATATGGCACTTTTTACTCAAATTAACATGACCGATCATTGCAGCCAATGTTGTTGACTTACCAGAACCCGTAGGTCCTGTAACAAGAATAAGTCCACGGGGTTTCATTACGAGATCCTTAAATACGTTAGGCAGACCGAGCTGTTCGCATGTAGGGATCTCATTTGTAATTGTTCTTGCTGCGAGAGCATATGTTCCACGCTGCTTGAATACATTACATCTGAAACGGCTGTAGTTCTCAACAATGTAAGAGAAGTCGATCTCACCTCTCTCGTTCAGATACTGCTGTCTTGATTTGTCAATCATTGACTTACAAAGATACTCGGTATCTGCAGCTGTAAGCGGCTGATTGCCCAACGGCATCAACATACCGTCAACACGAATCATCGGCGGCAATCCTACAGTAATATGGGTATCGGATGCCCCCATCTTTACCGATTCAGCCAAGATCGATTCGATCGATAAACTAAATCCTTCCACGTTAAAAAACCTCCTTATCAGTCAATCGTGTAAGCAACTCTGTTAAGTTCTGAAACCGTCGTAATACCTTCGAGTACGAGGTCTCTTGCCGAATCCTGAAGCATCTGTGTTCCTTCTTCGACAGCCAGTACGCGCATTTCATCTTCGCTTGCTCTTCTCTCAAGCAAAGTCTTCATCTTTCTTGTAATAGTTACAATCTCGTGAATGGCAATACGTCCCTTATATCCCTTTTCGTTGCATTCCGTGCATCCCTTACCACGATATAACTTCTGGCCTTCGTCCAGTCTCAGATATTCTCTGTCATACTCATCCGGCTCATAGGACTCTCTGCAGTTCGTGCAGATACGACGGACAAGACGCTGAGAAATAACGCCAACCAATGCTGACGAAACCATGTAAGGCTCGAGGCCCATATCGATAAGACGGTTGATTGAAGAAACCGCATCGTTTGTATGAATAGTACTGAAAACCAAGTGTCCGGTGATTGCAGCTCTCATAGCGATCTCTGCCGTTTCACCGTCACGGATCTCACCGACGAGACAGATATCAGGGTCCTGACGCAAAACGGATCTGAGACCACTTGCGAATGTCATACCCGCTTTAACATTAACCTGTACCTGATTGAGTCCGGGGATCTTAATCTCTACAGGGTCCTCAATTGTAATGATATTAACTTCATCTGTGTTCTTCTCAGCGAGAAGAGTATAAAGAGTAGTTGTCTTACCTGAACCGGTAGGACCGGAAATAAGGATGATTCCCTGAGGAATCTTGATCATCTTATCGATCAGTTCATTATTACGGTCACTGATTCCAAGATATGATCTGTTAAGGTTGGCGTCGTTTTTGGCAAGAATACGGATAACCGTCTTTTCACCGGTAACACAAGGAAGAATGGATACACGCATGTCAACCGGCTCGCCGTTGATAACTGTAGTAATACGGCCGTCCTGAGGTATACGCTTCTCGGCAATGTTCATACCGCCTAAGATCTTGATTCTCGTTGTGATGGCGTCTTTAGCTGAGATCGGATTGCTCATAACTTCCTGCATGACACCGTCGATACGGATACGGACTCGTACACGGTCTTCAAGAGGCTCAATGTGAATATCGGATGAACCGGATCTGATAGCGTAATCGATCATTGAGTTAACAAGCTTAACAACAGGTGCACTGTTTACAGCTTCAGAAAGTTCTGAATTTTCATCAAGCGAATCAGTTTCGAAACTTGCACCAAGTTCCTCAGCAGCCTTATTGGCACTTTCCTTACCGTAATTAACTTTGATCGCATCGACAATTGAAGAATGAGTTGCGAGCATTAAGGAAATCTGGTATCCGGTCTGGAACTGCAACTCGTCTTCTATTGTAATGTTCATCGGGTCATCGATTGCGACAACCAGATTATCATTATCAAAACCTATCGGGAAAACTATATTCTCTTCGCAAAACTTCTGTGTGAGTAATGCAGTAGCCTTAGGATCTACATCAATACCGGAAAGATCAATAATCGGATAATTGTACTGACTGGAAACCGCTCTCAGGATGTCAAACTCTGACATCAAACCGCTCTCAACAATAACCTCACCAAGACGTTTGCCGGTTTCCTTCTGAACGCTAAGCACTTCTGCAAGTTCGGTAGCATTTAGGAAGCCACTTTCGACTAGAATATCACCTAATCTCTTCATCGAACCCTCCTGACAATCCTAATAAAATATACACTCAAGTAATGCACACAAAACAAACAGGCGCACTTCGCCCAAGCATAGATGTTAGAACTATACAACAGAATCAGTTAAATAACAAGGTTTAAAGACAATCTGCACAAAAAATATTTTTGACAATCACATGTCTGAAATATTACACATCTTAACTTGGTTTTGCCTTGTTTATCTATCAAAACAAAATATGTATAATATTATGGTTATTATAATATGAAATTCAACTTGGAGGAACATTAATGTCAGGTCATTCAAAGTGGAACAATATCCGCAGAAAGAAAGAAGCGTCAGATGCAGCAAAAGGTGCAGTATTCACAAAATTCGCAAAAGAAATCGCTGTAGCAGTAAAGGCAGGCGGTCCTGACCCAAACAGTAATTCCAGGCTGAAAGTTGTTGTAGCTAAGGCTAAAGCCGCAAATATGCCTAACGATAACATCAACCGCGCTATCAAAAAGGCTGCCGAGGCCGGTGAAGGTGATGATTACGAAGAGATCACATATGAGGGCTACGGTCCTGCAGGTGTAGCGATCATGGTTAAGACTTTAACCAATAACCGCAACCGTACAGCTGCTGATCTCAGGCATATCTTTGACAAAAACGGTGGAAATCTCGGTGTTGACGGTTCAGTATCTTTCCTTTTCAACGAAAAGGGAACAATTCTTATCTCAAAAGAAGAATATGAGGACGAAGATCAGGTAATGACTGATGCCCTTGATTGCGGTGCAGCTGATTTTGACAGTGATGACGAATTCTACATCATCTCAACGTCCACAACTGATTATTATGATGTCAGAGATGCTCTTGAAGCTAAGAATTATACGATTGCTGATTCAACACTTGGACCTGTTGCCATGACAACTGTAGAAGTAACAGATCCTGATGCTGTTGCTCAGCTTGAAAAAATGCTTGATATGATGGATGAAAACGAAGATATCCAGGAAGTTTTCCATAACTGGAATGGCTAAAGGACGTTAGATTTGGACAATCGTGACGAGACAAGACAGGAACAAAACGTAACCAAAAGCGTTCCAGTTGCAAGAAAAACGCTTCTGTCTGAGTTTCGCGGAACGCTTAAGCGTTTTGACAGATCCGGAACCTCTAATCAGAATTCCAGTTCAGATTTTGCCGCCCCGGGCTTCGAACGAAATGTCGAAATAGTTCTTTCAAATGAGCAATTAACCCGCGAAGTATTATCAAATATCGCAATTATTGCTTTTGTCGGTCCATCAGGCACCGGAAAGAGCACCAGAGCAATTAAGGTCGCCCGTGATAACAATATTCACTTCATAATTGATGACGGACTCCTTATTAACGGAAGCCGGATTGTTGCCGGTACTTCCGCAAAAAAAGCTCCGACAAAGATGGAATCAGTCCGTCAGGCTATTTTTGTTGATCCGACCAGATCGTCTGTCATGCGTCGAGCTTTGGTTGAATCCATGCCGCGAGCACTGATGATTCTCGGGACTTCTGACTCGATGCTTGATAAGATCTGCAGCAATCTGTGGTTAAATAAACCTTCCATGCTTATTCGTATCGAAGATGTTTCCACTGAAGAGGAAAGACGTCTTGCTAGAACTACACGAATGAATGAGGGCATGCATACTATTCCTGTCCCCAGCATGGAGATCAAGCATGAATTTTCAGGTTATTTCTCAGACCCGTTCAGCAAACTCAGGCAAAGATTTGACCGTGAACGTGGAGTTGTACCGCTTGCGCCTGATTCTGACAGAACAGTCGTTAGACCGACTTTTTCGTCCCTTGGTTCTTATTCGATATCCGATGAAGCAATTCTTGATCTGATTAAGATTGTTCTTAAAGATGTCCCCGGTTTTGCTGAGGTTATTTCATTCAAAACTGAAAAACAGACTTTTGGCGTAATGATAAGTCTCGATCTGGCCTTATACTACGGCTATGATGCTCAAAAAGTCCTCGAAAATGCTCAACAACGTGTTGGAAGCGCTGTCGAAGAATTCACATCAATTACTATGAACAGTGTTAATGTCAGAGCGAGCCGTCTTATTCATATACCTAAAATCAATGATTCGGAAGGTGCATAATGGAAAAAATATATATGATCCCTGTTAATGATGCCTATAACGAGTCTTGCGGATGTCCTGTCTGCAGACTTCGCGATAAGGCAGAGAATAATTATCTTGAGTATTATCTCGGTCCTTCATTAATGGAGCCTGATACACGAAAGATTACAAATAAAACCGGTTTTTGTCCTGTGCATATGGGGAAACTTAATAAAGCGGTTACAAACAGACTCGGTTTGGGTCTGGTCATGCACACCCATTTAAAGGACTTTAATGAGGAGTTAAATCCAAAGCTTAAGGCATCTATTCCTGCCAAGGCCGGTTTATTAAAAGGCAGGAATCCCGACTATAAACAGAAGCTTAATTCTGTCGCAGATCTGATCGATAAACGCATCAACTCATGCCCTATCTGCGATAATCTAAATGAGGCAATGAGACATTATATCGAAGTTATCTGCTGGATGTTTTCTCACGACAATGCTTTCAAGGATAAATTCCTTAAATCTGAATTTCATTGTTTGCCGCATACTTCTATGCTTTTAAGACAGGCAGCCAGATTATCTCAGAACGAAGCATCTGAATTTGTTGATGCACTTTACAACAACAATTCCCAGACATTTGAGACATTGATAGCTGATGTTGAGTATTTCACTTTGAAATTTGACTACAGAAATACCGACAAACCCTGGGGTACCAGCAAAAACTCAATTCAGCGTTCAATGCGCTTTTTGTCTTCTGACGGGAGGGATTTCGATGAACAGCAATCCAAAAGACAGTCTTGATTATTCCGATCCGGAAGTAGAAAAGTTTTCTGATGGCATTGTTCTCGAAGTTATGCCACAAAAGAATGATTCTGATTCTTCGACTAAATATATTCTAATTAAACATGATTACTATTCATCCGATTCTGATCATGGAAGAACACTTCTTAAATCCATTTTCAATTCTTTAATAAAGTCAAATTTTAAAAACCTGACAGTATATTTAATTGACAAAGGTGTACTTCTTCTTGATAAGAGTAATCCTTTAAATGAATCGTTTACTTCTCTTGTAAATAATTGTGAGATCGTTATAGCTGACGATGACAGCATCAAAGAGTATGCTGTCAGTTTTACCTCCTGTGATAACAAATTATCAATTCAGCCTTTCGAGACTATTGCTGAAGATATAGTTTACTTATCAGAATTTCTCGTGCTTGAATAATTATCAGTATATAGTAAATATCCCAAATAACATTTATTGTCACAATATAAAAGTTGTCTCGAAGTGATCAGATCACTTCGAGACAACCAAGACGCTTTATGGTTTTCTACAATGGACTTATGCAGGTAAATTTCTGTAGAACTGAAGATCAGCTACACTGTACTTTGATCTTGCACGTCCTGTCTGTTTTTCGCCAGCAGTAACTCCACCAGGCTGAGGACAGTACGGCATGCACAAACCTCCTGGTGCACCTGTATAATTTTGTATACCATAGTTATCAGTTTCAAGTCGTCCATAAATATATATCGGTAAACCTTCATCATTACAGTTGTTGAATCCGAAAGTGCTTCCCGATCCATATAATCCAATATAACCTTCGAGAGTACAACGGTCACCAATACGCATTACATTGTTTCCGGTACCGAATACATATGCCGTAGGTCTTCTTACGCTATCATAGCAATACGGATACTCAACTGTTACTGAGTCATTTCCGTTTTTACCAACATATCCGCCACCCCAATCTGAGATCTCGTCTGTGTAAGAAGTACCGCGAATATAGGAAGCCATTGTCGCGGCATCTGAATAACAAGCATCACCATTTTCATCTACATGCAGGACAGATATAATTCCTGAGTTGCAAATGCTGCTAACACCTCTGTAATTTGCTCCGCCAAAATAGATCTTGGCACCGTCTTCCAATATAAACACGATCGGTGTAGTTTGATCTGTAACATTATAGACTGCAAATACTACAGCGCCTAAATTGAAAACTGTATTACCCTGGAAATAGAAACGATAGCTGCTTGCATGACTGCCATCAATAGCAATAACATAGGGTTTAGCATTATTTGAGTCCTGATATCCAATTTCATTTGTATCGGCAGTGAAATAATAGTACTTCGGAGCCAAATATACATAGCCGCTATGTCCTTGTTGTGAAGCCGTAGAATCAAGATTCGACTTTGTCAATGCAAATGTATTTGTGGAAGGAATAGCTCCGTCTTCAGCACCATTTGCTCTTAACCAGGAAGGGAATGTTTTGGTTAACGGTGTTGCTTCGTATTCCGTACCAGCAGGAATTAATGTGTTTTTAGCGATCGGTGTGCCATCTTTAGTATATGTATCATATGATAAAGTTACACCGGCAGCAGGAGCTGTCTCATATCCGTCAGGACTAAAGTCACTGAAAACTGAACTTACATCTGACGGGAATGCTTTGTTTACATTACAGTAATCCGAAGCAGAATAGATTTTCAGATTGTCGTTAACCTCAACCATGTCAGCGCTGACACTTGTATAATCTATAGTTGATGCCCACGCATTATCAACATTGTACGTAGTCGAACTGTTGGTATGCTGTCTGGTATTATTGCTACCTGCAGTCGTCGCTTTAAATACTATTCTCCGAGGATTCTCTTCATCATTCATAGCTGCAGCATCAGAATCATATGTTACAAAATAACATGACTTAGAAGAAACCACTGTGTTACTATCATTCAAACCTTTAACAACTTTCTCTATATGCTCTCCGTCATCTTTTCTATCATCCAAACTTGATCTTTGAACTGATCTGTTTAAGAAAACGAATTTGCTGTTCGAGAAATTATTTATATTGTACTGGTTTGCAGCATCGCCTCCCTTATAAAGGAATGCTGCATCATCAGGTGAATCACCAATAAAATATAAATCTCCTGAATACTTAACATCATTGTGAGAAGAATAAAATTTCGCGTTTTTAAGGAAAACTACATTCCCCATGAAATGGTTACTAGAACCCCAATGTGATTCCTGATCTGGTGCAAATACTACATCTGAGTAAAAATATCCGCCACCACCGGAATCCGTACCACTACCTCTCAAAAGGATCGTGTTATCTGTAGGCTTTGACATAGAAGGATCCCACATACCTACACCGCGATAAAAACGCATTGTCTCTGTTAAGACATTCGCATTAACTTCAATCTGATTCTTAAAACGGTTGCCGTAGTTAGGACCGCTTTCATCGGAATTAAGAACAATTCTTACACTTTCGGTCTCATCGCCGATAGTTGTTGTGAAATCACAATTAACAAGCTTATGACTGCTATCAGGATAATAAATATCAAGCACAGTGCAGTTGTCAGCTGAAGATGACATGCCCGGAACACCAGGAACTTCCATCCTGATCTTATCTGAACCATGATATGTCTTAATTACAGAATCCAACTGATCATCTGTGATTTCCTGAGTCTCAAGAGCTTCAAGGAAAATTTCGGCAGCTGAAGTAACAGTAAGTCTTGCCTGTGAAGACATCGTGCGTTCATACAAACGGGTCCTTGTAGACTGCGTAAGCATCATGGCAGATGCAATAAAAATCATAGCAAGCGCCAAAATCAGGACTACGAATATAAGAATTGCGCCCTGCTTGCGTTTCTTAGCTTTACCTAATCTTTTAATCATAAGAAGCACCTTCCTTGCGTTTAGTGTCTGATGTTACTTATTTAATCGAGTCTGTCGAGAATACCCCGCACAATACTCCTTATTTTCTATGCCTATTTTAAGCTATCCCAATTCAAATTTCAACAGAAAATTCGAACTTTGCTAACTTTTTTTACATAGTTTGTTAACATTTCGTTTACATTTTATATTTCTTTCTCGTCGTCTTCTGTCTTTTCAACGGGTTTACCCTTCTCCCCGTACTTGTCAAATTCTTCTTTTTTAGATGCCACAAGCCAGTAATCGTTTTGCGTGGCAAAGCGCATAACCGCAGCTGCATAGTAATTCCCGGCCTTGTTTTTCTTGACTCTTGTCCTGGAAAAGAGTTCACCGTGTTCTCTGCATTCTAACAGAGCATACTGTGATTTCCTGATCCTGAAACACGGTATCTTAACAGATAATCTCTTTCCGCAGAGCGGACATTCGTTCATAAAGTTTTTAGATGTCGCAAAAGCGCTTGTACCATCAAGGCACTCAGGACCGACAAAACTGAAATCCGAGGGCACATCAGGATCTATAGATGAACTTGAAATAGCAGATATTACTTCCGATGGCTTATTGTGTTTAAAGATTTCTTCAAAAACCGCACCGGTATAATGTGCATCTGCCGTAGCACTGTGAAAAATCTCATTTTTCTCAATGTTATAGAAATCGACCGCTGCTTCAACGCTTCTTTGAGTACCCTGAAGTCCGGCAAACAGGGAAAAGATCGGTTGGAGATCAAGAAAAAACATGTCCAGTTTCGGATCCATATCAAAGAATTCAAGATTCATCTTGAGCATAGACGGATCTGAGCTTCCCCACCCGACAAGGATAGCATCTCCGCAAAAAGCCTTAAATTGTGAATAAGCATCTTTGAAGGGAATCCCTTTTAAAAGATCAGAATTCTTTTTGTGGGTTACTTTTTTTACGTGATAATGAAGCTTGGTGTACTTGACCGGAACAATATCTGTCGAAAATGAGTCTTTGTAAATAAGCTCTCCGTTATCATAAATGTACTTTAAGGCACCTATTTCAATGATCTCTCCGGTAAGCTTGCTGACATCAAAGGAATACTCCTTGCCCGGCATCGGCTGGTTCCATTCCATATCAAATACAACAAATTCCGTGCCGTCTGTAATCTTCCTGCTAAGCATTTGTGTCTGTCCCTTCGACGGATACATTCTTCTTTTTATTATACATATGGAACGCAGGAATTGCGATAAGGAAGGCTGCCGCGAAAGCACTGATCATTATTCCGGGTGCGATTCCTGAAGCTTTCCGCTCTATCGAAACCCCCATTATGCTGTCGGAATTACATACAAATGACGCTGCAAGCTTTCCGCAGAACTCAAATGTATCGCAAGAAATACCATTGACCTTGATCTTCGTATCATCGTAAGCGTAAGGCAAGATAACCGTACACCTTCCATTTACACCCGATACATCTATCAGGAAATCTGCACTGTCTGCATTTCCGGAAAGCGCGTCAAGACCAGATAGAACATCTTCATTCAATTTCAGCAAGGATATCCGGCAGGCATCTTCGCCTTGCGACTTGATTGAGAAAACCAATGTAACTTCCCCCGGATGAGAATCAATAGCGGTTATAAACGGGCCTGTAAATGCCCTTGTTGATTCACCATTGCCGGAATCAATACTTACTGAAGCACCATTTACGGCATTACAGTATATGAACAGTCTCTCTCCTTCCTCCACAGTAAACGGACAAAAGGCCAAGTCATTGATTCCTTCTTTCAGCAAGTATGTATTCATACCGTCCAAATGAGTTTCCTTCTTATCGGAAGGCTTAAGATAAATCTCTTCAAAGAGTTTTCCGCCAGCGGCTCTTAAAGACATATTATTAATGTCATCAACAACTGATTCCCCTGTCATCAATACACTTAAATCTGCCGGAACTAACTGGTATTTGTTGTTATCATTTAATAACGGAATATCCGAATCATTATCAAAGATCAGGTTTTCAGTATCAGCGTTTCCGTAGCTCACTTTAAAGTATTCATCCACAGCTGCTTTTTGGATTGTGTTATTAAAAATAATAAAGGAAGCATTCACTCCAACACATAAGAATAAAGCAATAAGCACAAAGTATTTTCCCTTGCGGGAGATCTTTTCTTTTGCAAGAGCATAAAACAAAGATGCTTCGATAATTATCCCGAGAAAAGTGGATATAACTATCGGACTGGCAAATGTGGTTCCGGATGTGGAATTTCCTGATATAACAAGAAAAAACAGCGGAATAAGGCATGAAGCAATATATTCACCACGGCCTAGGCCCTTTATGTTTCTAATCCCTATGCCTGCTACGAAAAAGATTACAGCTTCCATAAAGATCAGTTTTGATGAATTCAACAGCGGTGCCGTTCCGAAAACACTGACAACCTCGTTCAAAAATGAAGAACAGCATACGGCATGAATAACAATTATAATTGCAGAAGCGGCAACTTTCAGTCTGACCGGAATAATCTCATTAAGAGCAAAAGCAATAACAGCGATCAAAGTAAGTATTCCCACATAAAACAGTGGTGAAGTGTTCTGATATATACTGCCGGAACGCAAAAGGAATGTACCCCTTATCCATTCGAAAACGGTGTAATTCACCTTCGCATTCTTAAAGCTTTCCGCTACATCCACTTTTATTCTCATTGAAAGCAGTCCGGGCAGTGCAAACGCCGCGGATAAAGCAAGTCCGGTTAACATTCCGCCTAAAAGCTTGAGCCAGGAGGTAACAGCCATCTTAAATGTACTGTATAAACTAATACACATAAGAAGTGCAATAAGGATCATAAGCGGAATACCGGATATAAGTCCGTATCCGCCGGTTACAGCCAATCCGAAAGAACCAAGGCATACATAAGCAAATGCCTTCCATGTTCTCTTTTGCAGATAGGAATCAAATGCCGACATCAGCACCGGAATCATAATTGACATATTCATAAGCGATGCAAATTGTGCTGTCAAAACAATTTGAGAAGAAAATGCATACATCACGGCCAGGAGAGCCGAAAAAAGCCTGGACAGTTTAATGTGTTCAGACATAAAGAAATACATGGCTGAACAGCAAAGTCCGAATCTGACATAGTATCCGACAAGAAGAACTGTTTTTTCAGCTGCCTGAGGAAGGAGCAGCGCTAAATAAAAGAACGGATCCAAATGAATAAATGTAAGAAGACGCCACAATTCGGATGCGGCATTGCCTGACCTGATGAGATCCAGATCTTCTATGGCAAGATCTATTCCGCGAAGGATATTACTGCTCATATCGCCGCTTCTCATTGAAAGTCCGACAGGCAGTATTTTCCCCGGTTCAGTCAACAAACCGATATTCAAAGAAATAACTGCAATTATGACTGATGCTATAAAGCAAAAGACTACACCATCATATGTTTTAAACTTTTCTTTTGCCTTAATCATCTGATTCCTCCGGTTTCTCCGGCTCAACTTTATCTTCAGCCTGTTCAATAAACTCTGAGACAGGGACTTCCTCAATCAGAGTTTCAGAAATGCCATTATTCTCTTCACCTGCCTGCCCTGAAACAACCGCCTTTTTGGCTTTCTGTTTTCTTATCAATGCAGGAACAGCTATTAACAACACTATAAAAAAGACAGAAACGCAACTTATCAGAGCGCTCGCCTTAAACCCGGCGGGAGCGTATTTTAACGCTACTTCATGATTTCCCTTTTCAAGCATGATTCCCATGAGAGCATTCTGGACAGGAACGATCTCGGCAGGTTTACCGTCTACTTCTGCTGACCAGCCTTCAGCATATGGTATCGACAGGAATAAAAGACCATCTTCTTTTACATCGATATGGCCGGATAACGAGGTAGTATCGTATGTCGTTACATCGAGCTGCTCATCACCTAATGTTTCAAGCATGTTGGCATAGCCGGCCTGATCCAGCTGGTATCCGTATACAAAGATCGAAGATCCGGGCGACTCGAAATACTTTACTTCAAGTTCAATTGGATTTCCGTCATATACTCCAAGACAAATTATCTGGTAGCTTCTTATCTCGAATCTCCTGGTACTTCTTCCATTGGTTATCTTAACATTTCCGCCTTTGCGGGCATTTGCATAAACATAAACATCAGAACCGATCTCTGCATCGTCTATTGTCAGCGTAAATGAGTAACCGCTGTTATTTGCACTTCCAGCTGAACCGTAAACTATAACTTCATTGTTTTTGTCAGAAGTAGAAAGTCCTGACGACGAAACCGTTGTAAGCTTGACGGGCTTGTAAACATCAGGTGCCCCCATGCTGTTGACCCATCCGTTCGTTTTATCAAAAACATCAAGGTTGTTATCAAAATCAGGAGCATAATCAAGAACTGCGGGATCCGTCATAAAGCCTATACTGAATGCATCGGGATTTCCCCATGCGGTAATATGCTTATCTTTAAAATCCTGTTCATAGAACGGCGGGACACTCTGACTGTTTTCGATTGCAACCAGATTCCGTACATTAAGAAGTGTTGCGGTAACGCGTGTAAGTCCTGCATTTCGCATTCCGTTAATACCATTATTATGGAAACCGTAGTTTCTCATGTATTTAACTAAACTTTCACGTGTGGTGGATGAAAAAACCGAAAAGCCCTTAACATCATACATAGACTGAAGATTGCACACATTATTCGGGAAAATCTCAGTTCGCTCGAAGTTCATATGGCCTTCAGTGCCTTCCACTTCTGTCGCATACGAATAAACTTCATCTTTGTGCTTGCCATATGCAGGATAGCTTGGAAAGCCTTCGTGATAGCAAACCAGGCCAATAGAACCAAGCGTAGCGGCGAACATCTCAACCATCATGGTTACCGTCAGAAGTGTCTCACAGAAAAATTCGCTCTTCCCTGATTTAATGTTGCTTACCGTATGAAGTGCAGCACCCTGTACAATGAGGAACAAAAGTGTGGCGCCAATCTGAATATAACCCTCATTTCCGGTGCCAAACTTCTCGAAAAGTATAAGAAACGCGGCAGAACTCATAACTGTTCCTGCTACATATTTAGCTCCAAGGCTTCTGATACGTCTGATGGTAAGAAATCCGATGAACACGAGCAGAAAACTCATAAGGAATGATTCTCTGTAGGATATCTGATTTGGGAAATGCATTCCGTGCCAGATAAAATTAAGTGTCCTGTTCGTAAAACTCAGATACATGATCATAAGGAGTGAACCAAATACGATCTTATGCTTAAGTTTAATTCCTGTCTTCGACGGGAGAAGGAAGAACAGAGGCAAAAGAAGGACTATGACCAATCCGCTGTAAACATTTGCCATACCGTCTCTGATATTAGGATTGGCAGCAACCATTAATCTTCCGAAAAAGTCGAAGAGATTATTCTGCAAAGCATAATCCATACTGAACTTGTCAGTAGTTGCAGAGCTGTTCCTTAAAATAAGATATGTCGGGATGGTCAAAACGGCTGAAGTGCCGGCAGCCAGAACACTTGATAAAGCAAAGCGGCCTGCAGCACCTGCAAAAGTCTTAAAACATAATCTTCCCGGATCACCTTTGGGTTTCTCACGGGAGTAAAGACAAACGTAATATGCCGGCGCAAATAACACAAGGAATAAACAAAGAAAATAGCCGGTATAGTAATTGCTCACAATGGCAACAGCAAGTGATATTGCATATAATCCACACTTTTTCTCTATAAGCAGCTTTCTTAATCCCAGCATTATCAACGGGAGTAATACTACCGCATCGCACCACATTATGTTCCAGAAGTATGAAATAAACCAACCGCACAAAGCGTAAGAAGAACTGAAAACCACGGTTATATTATCAATTCTCTTGTTATCGTTGGCGGAAAGGAACAGCATCATAAAGATCGAAGCAAGACCTGCCCGGACACATGTTACGAACATGATAAACACAGGCATGGTCTTTGCCGTAAAGAAAAGAGCAAAGACATTCAAAGGGCTGGCAGCATAATTCGCGTATGCAGCCAGGTATTCCTGTCCCAAACCGTCATTCCAGCTGTAAAATAAAGATTCTCCCGACAGAACCTTGTCTCTGAAGGCTATAAGAAAAGGGGCATACTGGTGATAGAGATCGACAGTAAGGATCATTCTGTCGCCAAAAGGATAGCACCCGGTTACTGCAAACCCCGCAAGAACCGACAGTGTCGGGAACAGAAATGCCAGGAGAAATTGGGGCCAGTATTCTTTCAGCACTTCAAAAGTGCCGCTTTTTTCTCTCATTATTGGACTAACTTTTCCCACATAATACCCCTAGCATTTATTATTCTTAGATTACAAACGTGTTAATAATAGCATACTTTACAAAAGTTGGTTCTTCTTTTATGGTAAAGTGTCCTTAACCTGTATCTTATTAAAAGGGGAAAATAAATGAAGGGTAAAAGCAATAAAAATAGAAATGACGATAAAAAAGCCCGTAAACCGGTGGTAAACGGGCAATATATGAATTCCGAGATCATGTCCGCTCCCGAGGGAGCTCCGACAAACGATTTCATGGATTCTCCCGTGGAAGAACCGAAAAAAAGTGTAACTCTGAACGATCTTGCGGATATCGACCCTGAGCTCCTGACCGGAAAACCCGTTGAGAAAGCCATTGTACCTGACCTGCCTTCCCTGCCCGACAGCAAAAACAGCAAGCAGCAGGATAAGGAACCCAAAAAGGAAGAGATCCCGACTGAGATCAATCTCGACAAAAACGAGGCTGCTTTGGATCTTGGAAAGCACAGAAGAAATGCCGGCATATTATTTGTCCTTTTGGGGATCGTGCTGGTAATAGCCATTGCGGCAGCATCCTTTGCTCTTGATACCGGCATGGATGAATCATTCATCAGCCCTCTTACGATCAACGGAAAAGATATATCAAGCGGTGAATTCAGCTTCATGTACCACTACGAACTTCTGAATGAAGGTGTAGATCTTTTCGCGGCTGATACAGAGAAAATGCTCTCATCCCCTTACCTTGATGACGAGAACTTCGCAACATACAGAGACTACTTCAGATATGTAACTGCCCAGGATCTTCAGAAGATCGAGATCCTGTACGACGATGCCACCGCCCAGGGATTTGTTATCGAGAAGGCTCACTATGACAGAGCCAACGCGTATATCAACTGGCTTAAGGGTAAGGCAGATGAGCTTGGTGTTCCTCTCGACACTTATATCAAGGGTGTTTTCGGAAGTCAGGTCGATGAGCAGATCATCATTAACACTCTGGCCAAGAAGTATTTTACGGAAGACTATGCTGAGGGCGAGAAGCTCATCCAGCTGTCTGCTTCAGATGAACAGGCTGAAAAGGCTTACAATCAGTCAAGGATCATCTATGACCTTGTCAGCTATAAGATCCTAAGGATCACTTACGAGCAGAGAGATCAGGCGTTTATCGACACCGCCAATCTCCATGCACAAAAGATCATCGACGCTATGGACGGAGATCCTTCAAAGTTCGAGTCATGCGCAGCAAAATACTTCTCCGGTGTTGCTGCAAACACTCTTTCACAGCCAGACTCCACGCTTATCGCTAACTGCCGTTTTGAAGATGTAACACATGTTGATTTCAGACAGTGGCTTTTCGATGAAACAAGGATCGTCGGGGATACTACAATAATCCCTGACGAAGACGGATTCCCTATAATCCTTGTTTTCGTAGGCAGAGAGAGAATGTCCGAAAAACTCCGCAACTGCTACATCATTACGGCAAACCAGCAGCTGGATGAGAACATGGCTCCCGATATTGCGGCAACACAGGCTTTAGGCCAGGAGATCTTCGATTACATCGATGATGCCGACAGCTGTAACGAGATAGAGAACCTCTATAACGACTATATCCTCGCAGGCGAATTATCCGTAGTACATGACAGCCAGATCTATCAGGCTAAGTATTCGGGTGCTCTTGCTGACTGGATATTCTCGCCTGAAAGAAAACTCGGCGATAAGACACTTATAGAAAACAGCGGAACATTCTATATCGTTTACTTCGTTTCAGAATCACCCAATCCTGAATGGTATGACAGGGTCAACAGCTTCCTTAGAATGAACAACTATCAGCAGTTCATCTCAGGAAAGGCTTCGGAGTACACATGGGAATTCCATGAAGACGGATTGGCTCAGATAAAGGATGTGCCGTAAGGTAAAGGAGATATCTCCTTTATCCCATGGCAGCCATATTGAACTGCTGAACCAGTACTACAACGATCGCGAAAACAAATGTAAGGAGCATAGCTCCGATCAATATCCACGCCAGGATCTTGGTACCTGTTTTCTTACTGTTTCCGCTCATATAAATAACATCCTTAATAATTATTGCGCTTAAACCGGGAAATCTGCACTGTCTGCTATCTTTAGCGACAGTGTTATTTCTTTGCTGTCGCGCTCGACTACAGTTTCAATAGTGTCACCGACTTCATGTGAATCGCGCACCTTAATAATATCACCGGTCTCTTTTATTTCAACACCGTCCATGGATATGATCCTGTCTCCGAGCATGAAACCCGCCTGATCAGCAGGACCGTCTTTCACGATCTCTTCAACATAAATACCCTTTACGGCACCATAGTAGGAATCATCAGATACAAATCTTACCGAGACACCTAAATAAGGACGGTTGATCACTTTGCCGTAGTTGATGATGCTCTCGATTATTGTCTTAACCGAATTGATCGGAATTGCAAAGCCGAGATTCTCCGTGTTTGTCGTCACTATCTTGGAATTGGTTATTCCCACTACTTCGCCAAATGAATTGATAAGAGGTCCGCCACTATTGCCGGGATTGATGGAAGCATCCGTCTGAATGACTTCGACTCTGTAGCCCTTGCGGTTGATCTCTCTTGAAGGAGCGGATATAACTCCGACAGTAACCGTATCATCCAATGTTCCCAAGGCGTTGCCTATAACTATTGCAAGTTCACCTGCCTGGAGAGTATCGGAATCTCCGAGGACAACGCATGGCAGTTTTCTGTCAGTATCAACTTTTAAAACAGCTATGTCAGTCTGGACATCGCTTCCGACGATCTCAGCTCTTACAGGTTCATTCTCATCCGGAAGAATAACCGTGACATAGTATGTGCTTACTGTCTCATCTGCAAGAACAACGACATGCTGATTCGTAACAATATATCCGTCATCCGTGATGATAAAACCGGTTCCGGAACCGAGCTTAGTCTCTTTTCCGTCATCTACTCCGATTACACTTAAAGAAACGGTAGCAGGACTGACCTCCTTGACGATATCCACGGTGGATTTCCTTGTTTTGTCAGCTGAAGCAATATTTGCGGCTTCTTCAAGTGAAAACCACGGATCCGGATACACTTCGGTTTCAGCGGGTGTTTCTTCTGTTTCGGCTGTACTTGCGGTGCTTTCAGTATTGCGGGCAATTCTCATATAGGAGAATATACCTTCTCGTCCGCTGTTAAGCCTGAAGATATACACAGACTGGATTCCCGAGAAAACAAGACATATAAATACGACTGCCGCCAAAGCAAGAATAATGTTGCGGTAATACTTTTCATTAGAATTCTTTGGTGCAGATTTCTGCATTTTCCTTGTCTCATTATTGTTGTTTTCCAAGAACTTATACCTCTTCTCTGACAGGTACAAATAATTCTATACCCGGAGTCCTACATATTTTGGGCGATTTTGGTTCAAATCGCAAGTCAGGAGATCTGCGCCTTGTCACCCCTGGTTAGAATACTCTCAGGCTCCGGCAATACTATCGCTCCGCCCGAAAGATCCAGGCAGAGCCTTCTTAATTCATTCTCATTTTCTCTTGGAACTATTACATCAAAAGAAACTTCCTGACCGTAATCTATATTCTCCAGGATCCATCCGGACTGACCTGCTTTTCTAGACAGCATCTCGAAAACTGGATATGAACATGTCTCCCTCCACTTATATGCGGGAATGAGAGTAACCGGCTCACCTGCCGAAAGAGCCTCCCTGCCGCTGTCGGTATATGCTCTCTTAAGACCGCCCTTGCCCAATAGTGTTCCGCCGAAATATCTCGTAACGCATATCAGCGAATCGGTAAAATTATTGGATGTAAGGAGTTCTAAGAGCGGCTGGCCGGCTGTACCCTGCGGTTCTCCGTCGTCACTGGACTTCTGTCTGGCCACTTCACCTCCGATAACCCACGCGTAGCAAAGATGTCTTGCATCGGGATACTTTTTGCGTTCTTCTGTAAGATAGTCAGTCGCTTCTTCCGGAGATGATATATGAAAGCTCTTTCCGATAAAGACCGACTTTTTAACTTCGATCCTGGAATCACCGCTTTTACTCAGAGTAACATTCAGGCTCAATCCTTTAAGCTCTCCCTGTACTTCTGATAAGCCATCATTAAAAGGGATTTATCCTGGCTGTAGGTTATCTCACCGAGTGCATTTGCAACACCCGTAAACTTGCAGTCCACAGTTCCCGAATCAGGACAGGCTGCACAGGCATCACTTTCAGCCTTCATTACAAACCAGGAAATATTATTGTGAACAGGTTTTCTTCTTGATATCGAATAGAATTCGTAATTGGTCTTGCCGCACGGTGCGATTACTTTGGCATCAACACTTGTCTCTGTCTTCACACGGTTTTTGGCAAATTCCGACAGACTCAGATCACTGTCAGTCTTGACAGCTCCTTTGGGAAATCCCCACTCCTGCTTATCATTGCAAACGATCAGGACCTTATCCCCTGTAAAAACGATTCCGCCTGCACAATTACGAACGATCATATAAAACCCGCTTGAATAAAATTAAAATTCACAATCAAATTTTATCACAGGTTGGTATTCTTTGCGCAACACGCCAATGTTTCTGATTTGTTCTTTTTCGGGCAGGTCTGTATAATTGTCCTATGTTAAATAATAATAATTTAAATAAAGATACCGATAATAACGAAATAATGAAGCTCAAAAGGATCATTACGCTCCTTTTGGCTGTATCCGCACTTCTTGCTGTTGTCCTCATCACTCTGGGAATAACAAAGATAATAAATCATGTCAGGACTCAGGAATCTTCCGGCAGCACCCCTATCTTTGCGACATTGGTATCTACAGAAGCAACTTTTACTGAACCGATCGTTTACCATACTGAGCAATTAGAGACCACACCATTGGCAGACAGCTATTGGCGTCCGCTCCCCGAACTTCCCGAAAACGAAGTTATCGTCCCTGAGCATTTCGAGGTCAGAGGTCTTTATATCGGTTCGGGTTCTGCGCTTGATAAAGCAATTGACCTTTGCAATCACAGTGAGCTCAACACAATAGTCATAGATCTTAAGAACGAATACGGTCTGCCCTATATGTCTAACGTTCCAACAGCAAAAGAGATCGGATATGTTTGGGATGCATACGATCTTGAAGCCGTAATCGAAAAATGTCACAACAACGGCATAAGGGTTATCGGAAGAATCGTATCTTTCAACGATCAGGTCGCTGCCCAGCATTTCCCTGAAAGAGCTATTCAGGATGCAGACGGCAATGTAGTCCAGTTCAGCAACGAAGGCAACAAGCCGTTTTTGAGTCCTTATTGTGTCGAAAACTGGGATTATCTGATAGATATCGGAATCGAAGCTGCAGAATACGGTGTCGATGAGATTCAATACGACTACGTCAGATTCCCCGCAGGAGCCACAAAGAATAAGGTTAAACCTTATTTCGGAGAAGAGGGTATGTACCCTGAAAAGGCCGAAGCAGTAAACAGATTTCTCCAGGAAGCCAGGATCAGGATACAGGACACCTATGGTGTTCCTGTTTCGGCAGACATCTTCGGTATCGTGTTAACATCTCCCGGAGATGCAAAGATAATCGGTCAGGACTTCGATACTCTCGGTATGACAGGCATCGATTCCTGCTGCCCGATGGTATATCCTTCTCACTACGCTTTAGGGACAATGCTCGGCGGACATGTTTTCGACTACCCTGATAAACAGCCGTATCTTATGGTCTATAGCGTTCTTCACGAATGCCAGTCAATCTACAAGCAGCCGGGCTTCACGACAGTAAGACCTTATCTCCAGGCATTTACGGCCTCTTATATCGGCAAGGGCAACTATATCGAATACGGATACAGGGAAATAAATTCACAGATCAAGGCCATTCACGATCTCGGCATAAACGAATATATCCTGTGGGATCCGTCATGCAGGTATCCGGAAGGCACATACGACGGTGATATGTCTGTTGAGACAGATTGAAACCTGTGACTACTAAGAATACAATAAATAGGTTATTTATATACGAGGTGACAAAATGCTTGACATTAAATTTTTACGTACAAATCCTGACATCGTAAAGCAGAACATCAAAAACAAGTTCCAGGACGAGAAACTCCCCCTGGTAGACAAGGTTATTGAACTTGATAAAGAGTTCCGTGAGAGCAAGACACGTGCGGAAGCTTTGAGAGCTAACCGCAACAAGGTAAGTAAGCAGATCGGCGCTCTCATGGGCCAGGGCAAGAAGGAAGAAGCTGAAGAGATCAAGAAGCAGGTCACAGACATGGCTGAAGAGCTTGAGGCTCTTACAGTCAAGGAGACTGAACTCGAAGAAGAGATCAGAAAGATCATGCTCGTTATCCCTAACATCATTGATCCTTCCGTTCCGATCGGCAAAGACGATTCAGAGAATGTTGAGATCGAGCGTTTCGGTGAGCCTTTCGTTCCTGACTTTGAGGTTCCCTATCACGTTGATATCATGGAAAAGCTTGACGGCATCGAACTCGATCAGGCAAGAGAAACATCCGGCAACGGCTTCTACTACCTCAAAGGCGATATTGCAAGACTTCATTCGGCATGCCTTTCCTATGCACGTGATTTCATGATCGACAGAGGATTCACATACTATATTCCTCCTTATATGATCAGATCTTCCGTTGTTACAGGCGTTATGAGCTTTGCCGAGATGGAGAACATGATGTATAAGATCGAAGGCGAGGATCTCTACCTCATCGGTACTTCCGAACACTCCATGATCGGTAAGTTTATCGATACTATCACAGATGAGGACAAGCTTCCCCAGACACTTACATCCTACTCCCCCTGCTTCCGTAAGGAAGTCGGTGCTCACGGCATTGAGGAGCGCGGTGTTTACAGAATCCACCAGTTTGAAAAGCAGGAGATGATCGTCGTCTGCAAGCCTGAAGACTCTAAGATGTGGTACGACAGGCTCTGGCAGAATACAGTAGATTACTTCCGTTCACTCGATATCCCTGTAAGAACTCTCGAGTGCTGCTCCGGAGATCTTGCTGACCTTAAGGTTAAGTCCTGTGACGTTGAGGCATGGTCTCCCAGACAGAAAAAATATTTCGAAGTCGGTTCCTGCTCCAATCTTGGTGATGCCCAGGCAAGAAGACTTAAGATCAGGATCAGAGGTCCTGAGGGCACATATCTTGCCCACACTCTTAACAACACTTGCGTTGCTCCGCCGAGAATGCTCATCGCTTTCCTCGAGAACAATCTCAACGAAGACGGCTCCATCAGGATCCCTGAGGCATTAAGACCTTACATGGGCGGCAAGTCCGTTATAGAAGTTAAGAAGTAATCTTTATTCATGTTGTAATTCAGGAGGCTGTCCTCAATGGGCAGTCTCTTTAGTACCATAGAAAGTGTAATTGTTAGAGAGTAATTAACTCCGACAGTTGCACTTTTCTTATAATTAGGGGAGTAATTGGCCTGACGTGCGGTCTTTTGGATCTTGCATCCGTCAAAAAAACT